>QGNH01000476.1_pt1 | contig 40394 bp, 43 predicted proteins | sample 1735481 | NCBI WGS metagenome assembly QGNH01 (sample SAMN09239004, study PRJNA386568) | Viral metagenome, whole genome shotgun sequencing project. | reverse complement strand
ATCAGGATTCTCTGGAACATCAGGATTCTCCGGATTCTCTGGAACATCTGGTTTCAGTGGATTTTCTGGTGTTAGTGTACAAGCGAGAGTACAGACCGTCGGATCTGCAGCGACCGTCACGCCCAATGCCAACACCAACGATGCGGTCAAGCTCACTGCCCTTGCGGTATCTGTAAACTTTGCAAACCCAAGCGGAACTCCAACAGACTTCCAAAAGCTAACCATCAGGATCCTCGACAACGGCACGTCCCAATCAATATCCTGGGGAACTGCATACGTCCCGATGGGCACAGCCCTCCCGCTTGCCACTGTCGCCGGCAAGATAATGATCGTGGCCTTCATATACGACAGCGTGTTAGGCCAATGGGGCTGTGTAGCCACCAACTTCCAAGCATAAACCAATGCCGGTGAGAGAAGTGAGAACCATAACACACGATTAAAATAAAGATATTCTAATGGCAGCAAACAGATTTACGGGAGCATCCAACCAGTTCTGGAACAACGTGGGCAACTGGAGCCAGGGGTCGGTGCCTATATCGACCGACGGCTTCACTGTGACCTTCGACGGCAGCAGTCCAAACTGCACGGTGAACGTGGCTGCCACATGTTCCGCAGTAGACTTCACTGGGTTCGTGAGCACCATAACCATGACGAACGGCATCTCGGTGTCTGGGAGCGTGACGCTGGATCCTGGCATGGCGATAGCCGGTGCCGGAGGTTTGACCGCGGCTTCTGGCGGGACGGTGACATCGAACGGCAAGAGCTGGCCGAACGACTTCACCTATGCTGGGGCCTCGCAGACGTTTGCGTTGGTCGGGGACTTCCACGTCTTGGGGACTGTGACCTTCGGCGGGACGGGAGTCACGACCATCAACGGTCCTGGGTTCAACATCAACTGCTCTGGAAGCGTCTCGGTTCCGGGAGTCACGACAGGGACTGCGACCGTAGTCATGAACGGCACAGGCACATACTTCGGATTGATCAACAAGCGTCTTCAGAACAACCTGACGTTCAACTCGGGAGGGACCATAACCGTGTCTGGAACCATAGATCTGTCTGGAAGCACCGTGACCTACATAATAGGCACCATGGTCACGACCGGGAGCACGGTCAACATCAACGGCATCGCGACGACGTTTAACACGTCTGGCATGGCGTGGAACAACCTACAGGTCCAATACAACGGAGGCGGCACAGTCACTCTCACGTCTGACCTGAACGTGGCGAACCTGACTCTTACGAACACCAGCCTCTTCAACGGGCTGCACAGCATCAACGTGTCGGGCAACTGTTCGCTGGCGGGGTTCAAGCTGACTGGGACTTCTACTCTGACCATGGTGGGAACCGGGACGGTGTCCACGGGAGGCGGACAGTTTCAGAACAACAACTTCATCATCAACACTGCCGGGACCGTCACGATGTCTGGCACGATATACTTCGGAGGCAGCAACGTGACCTACGTGGCCGGGACCGTCGTGACGACCGGATCCACGATACAGTTTTCAGGCAACGTGATAGACACTTCTACGGTCGCTTGGAACAACGTGTCGTTCGTGACGTTGGGCACGTCGCAGCTCAACAGCAACATGGTGGTCAACGGCAACTTGTCGTTGGACGGCGTCATAAACGGATTCGCCATACTTGCGAGCAGCAACGTGACAAACACCGGGATAAACAGCGGGACTACGGTGATAACGATGGTGGGAACTGGAAGCATCAGCGCAGCGTACCCGAACTACTTCAACGGGCATCTGACAATCAACACTGCTGGCACGATAACGGTGTCGGGGCAGTTTGCGTTCAGAGGGTTCTTCGTGTACACGGCATGCGGCACATGGGTGGCAGGAGCGCACTTCGGCGCATCCCCCCACTACACGATCAACGCATCTGGATTCAGCATGACCACGTTCACGACGGCGGGCAACGTTACGATCGACGGGACGACCGGGTTCAGCATAGAGACGTTTGTCATCGATCCGGCTCCGTTCGGAGTCGTGTCTGGATCCAACATATTCTTTCAGAACGGAAACACTTACACTATCAACACGGCGTTGAACGTCCTCGGCACGAACGTTCGGCAGGTGCTATTCAGAAGCATAACGGCACTGAGCACTGTGTTCATCAACCTGAATGCTTTGGCCACGCAGAACGTCGTCTATTGCAACGCAACCGACGTGGACAGCTCAGGCGGTCAGACGATCAACGTGCTCAGCGCATCGACTCTCACAAGGACCGTGAACTGGTCTGCGTTTGCGTTGACGCAGGGAGTGGTTGCTTACTGGAACTTAGATGGAAATTCGTTGGACAAGGTCGGAGGCTTCAACGGCACCGACACGAACGTGGCGTACAGCCAAGCGAGCGGCAAGCTGACGAGCGGAGCAGGCATGAGCGTCAGCAGGATAAGCGTGTCCATAAACTCAGCGTCTCCTTTCAGGCAGAACGTCGCCATCAGCTATTCTCTTTGGGCAAAGATGGTTCCAGGCGGAGTCGTCTACATGGGCACTGCAGTGACCGGGGCCCAGGGTTCGGGCGGAATACAGATCAGTCAGGCGGGCGGAATGTTCTTCGGCTGGACTCCTACAGGTCCTCCGGCAAGCGACAACTTCTGGTCTGCAGCGCCTGGAGCCATGGCGAGCGGTTGGCACCACTTCGTGTTCACGATGACGTTTGGCAGCGGTTCTTCAGGGCAGTGGTACATGGACGGAGTCGCATTGACTACCACGATCAACCACGCAACGAGCAACGGAATTCCTTACATGAACGGAGTGCCTTACAACGGAACGCAGGGCGACGGGCTTGGAACCAGATACGTGAACGGGTTTCAGTACGGAACTGTTCCCATCGACGAGGTCGGAGTGTGGAACAGAGCCTTGGCTACTTCTGAGGTCGCTGCGCTTTACAACCACGGCGGAGGCATACAGTATCCGTTCGTGCCAGGAGACTTCCTCCTTTGACGCAATCAACCACATCATCTTAAAATTAACGCAGTTACATGCTCAAATACATAACAAACAAAGACGTGCTTCATATAATTGGAGTCAACACAGTGGCTCTGGGCATTACCGTCGCTGACATCGAAGAGACCTTGAAGATCGCCGCGATGGTAGTTGCTTTATGCTATTCTATATGGCGTTGGATAATAGACTATAAAAAATATAAAACAAAGAAAAACGATGACATCTAAAGAAAAGAGGGATGCATGTAGAAAAGAATATTCTGCAAGACCGGAAATTAAACTCAGGCGAGCTTTAGCTAGTAAAGAATGGATGAACAAACCAGAAAATAAAGAAAAGTCTGCTGAATGGTTTAAAAAAAACAAAGAAAAACATTATAAAATTCGTAGAGAAGGCCATCTTAAGAGTCAATATGGCATAACGACTGAACATTATAATGAAATGTTTATAAATCAAAATGGCTGTTGCAAAATATGTGGCATACATCAATCTGTATTAACACAAAGATTATCTGTAGATCATTGTCACATATCTAATAAAGTTAGAGGTCTTCTTTGTAAAAAATGTAACACTGGATTAGGAAATTTCAGTGATAATATTGAATTTCTAAAACAAGCTATATTTTATTTAAATGAGAACGACAAAAACAAGGCTGGTAGTCGCGACCTGCAAGGAGAAGACGATAGAGAAGATTAAGAAGGACGGTTATGCTGGAAAGATAACAGTCATAGACGTCAATCTGATGCTCAAAGCTATCAGCGGAACAGAATCCGTGAAGTCATATATAGCTAACGAGTGGATCACTACTAAATTGAAGGCTAAGAAAAGATACGGCTTGACTCTATACGTGGTGCCTGACATCTGTCTGGTCGCCATGCAGAATCTGAAGAACGTCGCACAGGATGAGTACATCCTCAGCTTATATGATCCAGAGAACAAGTATGCCAACATCCATAAAATATTTGACAAGATAATAGAATCCGCTCCAATAACGAAAGAGAAGAACAGCAAATGGACTAAAGAGATTTGCATGAAGCACTCCACTAAAGCTGATTCAGTGATTGAATGGTACAGGAAAAGCCCTATGTCTTACAGAGCTGCATACCGGTTAGGTTGGCTTGAAGAGTTAAAAAACGAAATAAACAACAGACGAAAATGACAGACAAGTTCTCAATGAGGTTGGACCCGGCTGAATTCAATGCGAAGGAAGCATATCTAGAGATGGAAGGAGATCAGGTATTCATCAAGCTGATAGACTACGACGATTGCATCTGCTACCTGAAAGTTAAGAAATGAAAAAAGTCCCGTAAGGGACTTTTAACTTTAGCAGCCTTCTGATTCAAAAAGACATCGACACCTAATGACAGGCTTTTTCTCGTGTGCAGATCTCCAACACCACCACAGCGACTGTTATGCCTTATATATCATCAGTTTAACGTGAATGACCAACCTGCCGGGCCATAAAAAGAGCTGTTAGAACCCCAGATGTAATGAGCATTGATATTCGTGCCGTATTGGACGAATGCATTGTAGCTCACAGATCCGTTTACATAGATTTGCACTCTGGCAGAATCTTGAAGGAAACCGGCGCTGCTTCCCATGTATGCAGTTATGGTCATTTCTCCGTTGCTGTTCACAGATTCGTTCGCAAGTATTGATCTGCTTACAGTTGATGAACTCCCGCTTTTGATGGTGTCATTCACGTACCAATTGATCGCAATTGTCATTAGATTTTTCATTTTCGTCGATTTTAGTTTGTTTAGGCAAATATACCTATTTTTTCTGACATAGAGACTTTACGACCGAACGTGCATATTCTAACGTGTCGTAGGTGCCTATGTACTTGTTCTTCATGAGAACCCTGTACTTATCTTTAGCAGTCCTATAGATGTACTTCTCTATGACCACTGCATTTCCATTGGAGTTTATGTTCTTGTTTGCCAGATGCAGACGAGCCATGGAAGGATCAACGCCTAACATCTTCTTGAGTCTCTTTGTGGAACGGTTGAGCCTGGTCTTGACGAACTGTATATTCACGTCGTACTTCTCAGCGAGATCAGTGTACTTCAACCTGGGCTTATTGACGTAGCAGTCCATCCACAAATCTCTGTCTATCTGATCGACGAACACATCTTCCAAAGCCTTGTTGACTTCTATGGTTTTCTTCTTCATCTCGGTCTCATCCAAATCCAAGCTCTCAGCTTCCAGCAGGTCTTCTTCATCTGAGAACATGTCAGCATACTTGGCTCCAGTATCGAAAATCTTGTTGTCGATGGACACGAACTTCTTCCGGTTGCTTATGCTCTGGTAAGCGTTGTTCCTTACTATGGTCAAGAACCATGTCGAGAACTTAGCTTTGGCTGGATCGTACTGATCGAACTTCGTTATGGCGTTCATTATGGCATCGCACACGGCATCTTCCAGATACTCGTTCCCAAATCCCATGATCTTTCCAGCAAACCTCTTTGCCATGCTGTTGTACTTATCGAACTCTTTTATTAAGGGGTTTTCTGTCATTTGAAATTGAGCGTTTTCTTAATTTCATTTTTTAAGTCTATTTTTGTAAGAATCATGTAGTTTGCTTGAATATTTCCATCTGTATCCGTACCCTGTCAGCCTCTGGTCTGACCTAGCAGCCTTGACTATGTTCGGCTGTCGTCCTTTGACCACTCTGGCGGCCTCTGAGACCGACTCGAACTCTCTGATGAAGTTTCCATCTAGATCGAGCTGCTGTATCCTCCTAGAATATCCCCCGACTCGCTTCATGTTCTTCCAAGGCTGTATTGGAGCTATATTCCTTTCGCTGGTAGTGCACCTCCATTGGTAGTGCATGTGTGACAACAGTATACCAGATATTGCATGCTTGATGCATTTCATTTGGCCGCCTGTTCTTTCTGCTGCCACTCTCACGTTCAGGTAGGAGGCCTTAAGCACTCCGTTCAGGTCGTACCTGCAGATTCTTTTCTTTGTCATTTTTCTTCGTTTTCTTTTTTGGCACCATCGTGACTGTCAGGGATCCGAACGGATGCTCGCCTTTCGGCATTACCACTAATTGTTCCATGGTTATCTTATATATCTAGTTGTTTAAATAAAAAGTTCACAAATCGTAAAAATTTTCAATGGAAACTGTCTTCATGTTTCTGGGATGCAGCCTGTTGAACCCCTTGCGGAATCCGTTGTGAGCTATGGTGGTCACGTAGGCGAATGCGTTTGGATACTTGGGATCGAAGTTGTTCCAGTACAACAGGAAATCCAACCTCGCAGTCTGCAGCACGTCCTTCTGGTCGTCTGAGTTTCGGTAACGGTACTTGGTCAAGAGGTGAGCTATGATCTTCTCGTACATCCTAAGGACCTGGGGAGTCAACTTGCCCAGGTCCTTGCTGCGGCACATCTCAAAGTAAAGATCCTTGTTCTTGACGTATTCCCTCTCCATGCAAGTTATATGCATGTGATGGAGATTGTTTCTTTACTGCACCGGAGGAGAGATGACCTGCTCGATCGGGAACGCGACGTCATGCAGCATGTAGCCCATGTCTGTGTCAACTCCGTACGAAACGAAGATGTCGGACACCAAGTGGTTTATGGCTGCGTCTGAGGTCTCTAACGTGGCTGCGATGGATTTGACGTCTGCTGCCACGTTGGAAAGCATGTTGTTGTAGAACGTCATCATGTCCTGCAGATGCTTGATGGCAGCTAATTTCTGTTCTTTGGAAGCTCCAGGCTTGCCTAGATCGACGTGGGATCCGTCGCAAAAGCCGAAGGCAGACTTGGTCTTGCCACACGCACACATCTTTGATTCTGTCATTGGTATGTTTTTATTTTGGTTATCCTATATATGCTCGTTTAAATTACACCAACCCTTGGTCGAGATGGCAGGATTCGAACCTGCGGACTCGCGGTCCCAAACCGCGCGTAATAACCTGGCTATACGACATCTCGATAACGCATTACTTATCCTATATATGCTCGTTTATATTTGCGAAACTACCGTGGTAAAATAATGCTCCTTCATTATATGCCCTAGCCGCTTCCAATTCTGTAGTTTTATTAGCTTCATCGTTAATTTGATTTATTTTTTATTCCTCTTCATCCGACTTATCGGAATCAGACTCGTCCTCAGTGAACTCCCACTCCAGATCGTAGTCGTCTGCATAGTCGTCCCAGTCGTAGAGGTCGTCGTTGAATGGCCTCATGAACGACCGTGTATACTTTCGTGACAAGGTCTGCACACAGATTCTAACTGCCACAGAGGAGTAAATCCAGCATTGTATCCGTCGTAAGTAAGATGGTGTACCTCAGTTGCTTCAGAGCACCCACAAGACTTACATTGCATATTATCTCTTTCGAGCACTTTTGCCCGAAGTTCTTTCCAATCTGACGATTTAAGATATTGCTCGTATCTTTCATGCCAATTCTTGGAAGATGCTCTACGTTTTGCTTCGGTAAGCCTTTGAAATAAAGAAGAATATTCAGAGTTGTCTTCTCTAGATTCTTCTTCTATTGGATAAATGGAAACGTCTTTGTTTTTAGAAGATATTACAGGACCTTGGAATTTTTGACAGTTCATACAATATTTTCTTAAATTGTATTTCCCATCCTCTCTTATTTTTCTAGCTATTACCGTGTCAGGATTGAAACAGCATTGTCCTGAAACGTATTTAACATCAAATTCATAACAGCTGCGACACCATTCGAAGACAACCGTTGCTAAGTATTTAGTTCTCTTTTCTGAATTAACACATTTACAATTTAACATGGGTTTGGGTTTTGGTTTTGGTTTATTTTTAGCATTTCTGCAAAAACTTCGTCCAGCGTTACAGCTGGAAGTTCTATCTTTTTAGGCTGCTGACCGGACATTTTGTAAAGTGTTCCTAATCCTATTGGGTTTGCAATCTTCTGATCCATCGTCTTTTTACCAACAGCATAAATGCCGCTTCTTGGATTGGTCAGGTAGTCCGGCTGCGGTCTATCTTTCGCACGCCGAGCGTTGAACTTATCGAACAGTTTTACGAAATGTTCGATCTCTCCTTTTGGCCAAAGCAAAAAGTATATTATGGAAAGTTTGTATATTTCGAAGTGTTCCAATCGTATGTTCTGCTCTACACACTCTTGTGCGTATGCTGCAAAGATCTCTCTGTCATCTTCTGTAGGATCTACGTTGGTCTTAATTCGTACAGGCTTCGGCGTTCCTAGATACTCTTCCTTCATCTCTATCATAGGTCGGGTTGGATCGTAGATGAGATTAGGATCGGTGCTCATGTAAAACACGCTCGAAGTCATCTGCAAAGACTCGTCTACAGAATAATGGAAGTTTAACGTAGACGAAATTGCTTCGATTCGATTCTGGACAGATTGTTGAAAGAACAGTTCTACAGATTTAGCTTTTTCGATGTCTTCAGGCATTCCGTTTATTCTTAGCACCATGTGTATGCCCGCTTTAGAACTAGAACGCTTCAGGAAAAAATATCCGTCAGTCAAACACTCGATCATTATCTCGATGTCCTGAAGAACTCTCCATCTCACGGCATCTGATGCCATTGCTGACTTCTTGTCGATGCCGTTCTTCTTCTCGGCAAAATCGATGTCTATGACAATGTATGGGCTACGTTTTCCTGTGAAGTGCGCAAAATCTCTGTAGCTGCCGTAGTCCCCTTTGTATGTGACGCCAGGAGTGTTCAGCTTATCAAGCCCTCTTATGGTCTCTCCGGTCCGGCACCTGTACACCAGCTGATCCCAAGAGATGTAGTTTGTTATGCGCGGATTCGTTCGCATGTTGATGCCTAAGCATTTTGTTTCTGTGTACATGATCAGATGTTTATTTCAGTTCCGTCGTTCCAATGAGACTTATCGAAGGCTTCTACCAAGCAAGCTTTATCGACCAGATACAACGCGTAACGAATTCCGTTCTTTACTTTGTACACTTTGCCCTGTCCCATCTTGGCCATCTTACGGCCAAGGCTTGTGGAATGTGGTATGGATTTAAGAACTGTACCGTTTGCTATGAACTGTTCGCGCATGTGTTGGTAGAGATCCTGCACCAACACGTATTTGGCATTCGCAGAATCTTCGATCTTGACGTTGGTCTCTGAAAGCCAGACCTCCATAGAGTCGGGAGTAGCCATCTCTTTTTGCCTGGTGTTTATGGCCTCATAGTTTTCGATGTAATGCTTAGCTCCATCATTCTCATCGATGCTCTTCCAAATAGAATATGGATCGATCAAAGTATCAGCCTCGGGAAGCTCGCGGAGCTTCCACGACGTTTCGCATGCATCTATCTGCCAAAATCTGCGCATGCCTGAGTCCTTAATAAAGTGGTCTACGTCCTTGTTTGACATTCCGAAAAATGTTACGTTGTTTGGTATTGTTATAGAGCCACGGCCGTAAGGAGCATATCCGCTGATCGATTGCGCAGTCATTCTGCTTTTAACGCGTTCGATGCTGCTGCGATCGATGTCAGCCAACTCGTCGATTATGAATACATAGTTGGCTGACCAAGCCTTGATCTGCCGATCGTCCATAGCGCTGTCCATTCCCATCATTGCGCTGTATCCGTCGAACGGTTTTAACAACAGTTCGATAAGTGTTCCCTTACCTGAACCGTGCTCAGCGGACACCAACACCGGAAACATGTGGTATTTTGTTGGTAGCTGCAGCAGTTTTCTTTTAACCTGCGTAAGAGTGTGCTTCAATACAGCTAAATCTAAATTGAACCTTACGTCTTCGGCCTTTTTTCCAGTTGAGATCAAAAGCCATTTTCTCAATTCGGAATCGGACGTGCCATCGAATTTGATCGATGCTTTCAAAACCGACAACGTCTTCGACTTCTCAGACAATATCCATTTGTCTATAGAGAAGTCGAAATCGCGGTCTGTCATCTTTGCAGCCTTGATGAAGCTGGCCTTGTTAAACATTCTGATCTGATTCATATAAACACCGTGCGCATGGCCTCGCAACTCGTCTTCGATCAACATATTTCCGAAACGGTCGCAAACGCAAAAAGTCTTGATGTTTGGCTGGTACTGGTACTTGTAGTTTACCGTGGCGTAATCAGCAAACCAACGGTCTGGATTCTCTAACATCTCTAACTGAGCCTCTAGCTCTGAAGAAGCCGTCATAGCGGTAACAGCAACCTTTGGTTTCAACGATGCTTCGTAGTCCTTCTTTTCTTTCAGCAGTTGCTGTAGATTGGTCTTCAAAGATTCTGCTTCAGTGTGTGAAGTAACCTCTTTGAGCTTCTTTTGTGTATCCTTAATGTCTGTGTCGATCTGTTTAAAAAGTCTCATTTTATCGGTGTTTATTTTTATTAAGCAGTTCTAGAGATAGTGAATAATGTTTTATCATCGTTAATGCTTCCCTTGAATTGCTTTGTACGTTTTGACACATCTTCGTTCTTCAACGCTTGAAACGTGTTCCTAAGAGATGTGAAGTTTCTATTAGAACAGTCATAAACCCATTCTTCTCCGATCGTCATCAGATCCATGGCATCTCTCATTTTAGACATTAAACTTTTTTCCGTTTTCATTGGTTTTGTTGTTTTGTTTAGTTTGTTATTTGATCTATATATAACGATCTTTTTGGAAAGTTCTCATATTTTCAAAAATATTTTAGCAGAACCATCCAATTGAGAGCAGTGATGAATTTGGTTTACTAGAAACTAAATAGGAAAAGGACGGTACTCGGTACTTCGGTACTATATGCAGCAAACTTTAAAAAAGCTCATTTTTACTCAAATCCATGCCAGCTCACTCCGTTCACTTACTTTTAAAAAAGCTCATTTTTACTTGAAAATTTACAAATCCATGCCAGCTCACTCCGTTCACCACTTGCAGCAAACTTTAAAAAAGCTCATTTTTACTTGAAAATTTACAAATCCATGCCAGCTCACTCCGTTCACTTCGGAAGCACAGGGGGTAAAAAAGCGCTCAGTGTTTCTGTGTAACCATCACAGCTCAACGCTTTACAAATGGTAGTGTGTTTTCGCGGGGATTGCTGTGCTTCGACGAATCCATGTTCTTTAGCCAGCTGGCCATAAAAAACAGCCCAAAAGCACACATTAGGCAAAAAAAGGGTGTTCGCTCCTATAGGGTTATAGAGGGTTATAGAGGGTCTATAGGGTACCCCTATCCCTATAGAGTATATAATATATAATATATAATAATTAATATTATTTTACTATGTTTCTATGCCAACGGCCATCTACGAACTGATCACGAAGGAACACACTTCGATTATATCTGTGTCACCGTCAGTGCTACAGTGTTTATCGACTAGAAAATCTCACTCAGCTCGAGTCTGACCTAAATCTCAGTGAGAAAGTGTGAATGATTTTCTAAATGATCTTTTTAAAATGTCATATATAAAGAAAACAATCACAGAACATGTCTAGGTATAAAGAGAACTGTTTGGACAACGCTATGGAATGGGAAAACATCTCCCGAGGACGTAAGGAACGCATCAGGCTGCTCGAGATTGAGGTATTGGACCTGAAGCTGCAGTTAAAAATAGCCTTAGAACATCTTGCTAAGAAAACCGTATAAGACCATCATGAACGACGACGATGCAAGATTCATACACACTGTCATCTACGCTGAGATGATGCGCCAAGAGGCTCTCGAAAACTACGAGGTGTGCTCAGAGATACAGGAACACCTTTCTTTGCTCGGGAGCTACGTTCTGGGATACTGTGAGTGGTCCAGCATACAACAATTAGTCTACATGTACGCACGCCTTCTAGGATCACTCCAGAGCATCGACCCTGAAGGAGTCACTTTTGAGCTCGGAGGGCGTCTTTTCTACTTTTACGTCGACGAAGATGAGAGAACTCATCTAAAACGCTCGATCGGATCAAAATCTAAGAAATAATTGATATATAGCTTAAATTACCTCAACATTATTCAAAATGGCCTATTTTAGAAATTGTCCCAAATGTGGCGCTCAATGTTCGCACACGACAAAAGGAGTCAGAGATCTTAGCATAGGATTGAAAACTCTCTGTCGCAGCTGCGGCAGAGATCCTTATAAGAAAACAATCGAACAGCAAAAAGAAAAAAGATTAGCTACTCAGAAAGCTTGGAAATTAAAAAATATCGATAAAGCAAAAGAATATTCATTGCAAAGATATTATGGTTTATCATTGGCACAATTTAATGCTATGTCAGAAGCACAAGAACACAAATGTATAATTTGTGATGAAATAAAACCTCTCAGTGTTGACCATGATCACCAATCAGGAAAGATTAGAGGGTTGCTATGCAACCCTTGTAATCGTGCATTAGGATGGTTTAAGGATGATTTAGAATGTGTAAAAAGAGCTGCATTATATTTAGCATTGGATTTAACAAATGCTAGACAACTAACACAAGAACAACAGGAAAGACATGGAAGATAAAGATAAAGAATTTGATGAATCTAAAAAAACTTTAGAGACAGAATTGCGAATTGATGATATAGCCAATGATGTATTGTCGGGTCGTCGTCGAATGCAAATATGCAAAAAATATGCAGATGAATGGAATGTATCATACCGTCAAATCGATTGGTATCTTTCCGAAGCTAGAAAAAAAATATTAGAATCACAACCAGATTCTGAAATAGCAGAAAAAGTTAAAATTCGATTGGCAGAGTATGATAAGCTGCATCAATTAGCTTTGTCTGAAAATCAATATGGTGTGGCTCGTTCCATTTTAAGGGATAAGAGCGAACTTGAGGGTTTGTTGGTTCAGCGAACAGACATTAATATTAAAGCATCTGTTGTGACTAAACAAGAAATAAAATTATCTGATGGAACTGTTCTTGAAATATGACAACTATAGATTTTTCCATAAATCCAAAACAAGGCGAATTTCAAGATGTGGTTTTATCTGCAGCAGCTGGTAGAAATACATACAGACAGATCGCCTACGGCGGAGCTATCAGGGGAGGCAAAAGCTACGCTGCATTAGGAGTATTATGTATACTCTGTGCAGTATATCCTAACAGCCGTTGGGTTGTGTTCAGAAAAGATTTCAGTCTTCTTAAAGAAACAACTATTCCTTCATTAGAGAAAATAATAGGTCCTGCAGCCACATGGACGTGGCATCGCAGCACTCCATACTATTGCGAACACCAAAATGGATCACGCATCATCTTCATGGGCGAAAACAGAGCGCAAGACCCAGAGCTTAATGGATTGCTTGGATTGGAAATTTCTGGTGTGCTACTCGAACAAGTTGAAGAGCTCTCTCTAAAGCTATATCAAATGATACAGTCCAGAATGGGAAGCTGGATTCTCGATAAAATGCCCAAGCCTCTAATGCTTTTGACATTCAACCCTACACAAGAATGGGTCAAGGAAGAGTTCTATGATAAATGGTCTAAGAATGAGCTAGAATCTCACAAATACTTTATAAAAGCGCTACCCAGCGACAACCCAACTGTCACGAACGACCAATGGGAAAACTGGGATAGACTTGATGATCGTTATAAAAAACAATTCATCGAAGGATCTTGGGAAGATTTTTCCGACAAGAATAATTTGTTCGCGTTCGCATGGGATCGCAATAAGCACGTGCCTAAACATCTGGATCCATTAATCTGGAACGGAGATCGCAACCAAACACTGTATCTATCTTTTGATTTTAACATTAATCCTATGTGTTGTGCAGTAATCCAATGCTATAATGACACTATATACGTATTAGAGCTGATCAAATTAGAGCATTCCAACATTTATGAAATGTGCGCAACAATAAAGACTAAATATCCAGATTTTTTGATGGTTATTACAGGCGATGCTTCCGGCAAAAACGGTTCAGCCTTAGTAAAAGATAATCTGAACTATTATGTGGTAATTCAAGCACAACTTAATTTAGGGATGGGGCAATTGAAGATACCAGCAGCAAATCCCCGATTAGAAGAAAATCAGGTCCTTGTTAACTCAATGCTTGCGCATTATAGTATCCAAGTGCATCCAGAAAAGGCTAAATCTCTCATATATGACATGGAACATGTGAAAGTAGATTCAGATGGATCTATAATAAAAGCAAATAGAAATGATCCTACTCAAATGTCAGATGCACTTGATACGTGGCGGTATTATATTAATACATTTCACAAAAAGTTTTTGCGTTACACACATACATAATCTAAAAACACGCAGCAAATAAAAATGATATATACCGCATAAGAGAACACTATATAAAAACATGGAACTACTAGCATTAATCATCATCACAAGCCTAGCGATCTTCGGATTCCACTATGCATTACAGTTCGATCTCATCCAAGACGAATTCGGAAAGCCTATGATCATCAATAAGCAAGCGCTTTGGTGGATCAAGTGGGCAATGCACAAGGCCCTCAACAAGACGAAGGCTAAGTTCCTGCTTCAAGCGCTTTGCAACTGCGTAGTATGCATGGGATCCGTATATGGGATCATCTCATACATAGCATTCGCTCCAAATAAAACAATAATGGGATGTGCAATTGTGGTAGCGGCCGTAGCAGGTCTCAACAGACTTCTAATATCAATCGTACAGAGATGAGCAGACAGGCTAATCCATCACCTCCTGGACCGATGCAGCAGTGGATACTAGCTCAAGGCTTCACATACATGGGAAACTGCGGATGCAGAGCTAACATGTCAAGGTGGCACTCAGCAGATCCGGTATACCATGGATATGAGATATGGACTGATTCACAGTTCACCAAGTTCCAGGTAAGACGCTTCTATGGCGGCACGGTTGATTCTAAAATCATTGGGATCGGCAACGCAAACAACTACGTAACAATCTTCGAGCATTGGATGCCGAAGAAGCCATAAATAAAACAAACACCCAAAAATATGATCTGTGAAATTAACGAAGAACACGCAAAATTGAATACTAAAGATATATTTCCCAATGCAAGGGACATCATAAAATATTCTTTCACTATAGATGGAATACCATATTTTGAATTCGATGACTTCAATAATATACCTTCAGCTAGAGGTTTTAAATGTTTAACATTTTATAATGAACTATCTATGCGTTGCACTAGAGAATTTTTAATTGCTCATACTACGGCTGTTGACAACATTATCAACAATCCAAAGGGCATCAAATTGACTGAGATCATCAAGATGAACATGCAACTCAAAGAGAGATTGGAGTGGATTTCGGAGTTGGATGTGGCCTATAAATTGTGTTCGGTAGTGTTCTTTGATGCCACTGAAAATCCTTATCGATATGAGTACAAGCACTCGTTGGAAAAAGCTCAAAAGTTTAAAGATGCACCTTTGGATGAGTTTTTTTTTCTCTCGCGAATAACAAAATTACTGCCCTCAATGACTTTATCCGCGCCAGATTTAAAAACTTATTTGGAGACAATGACGGCGATAAACCAGGAGCATTTGGGCAGCATTTCTATGACGCTATCAGAAACACAGAAGAACACCGACTGGTACAAAGTCTTAATGTCGCTAAATCCCGAGCTATCGGTATTAACGAAATGAAAGACATGAGTATTTACGAGTATTACCTCATTTTAGAGGACCTTAACAAAAAAGATGAAGAATAATGGAAAGCATTTACATCAAGATAACCTCAGATGCAGCAGAACTCAAGAGTACAATTGATGCTCTTGAAAAACTTGGTAAAGTAGACAAATCTAATGCAGAGCAATTCAATAAGCATCACGCAGAACATAAGAAGCGTTCTGGAGAAGCCATCGACTTCAACACAAAGGTATCTCGTTCTATCAAGGATCTGGGCGAAGGTATTATCGCAGCATTTGCTGTAGAGAAGTTAATCGATAAAATGATGGAGCTTGGAGCTGAATCTATCAAAGCCTTTGAAGAAGCTGAGACTGCTCGTAACACTCTTGAGTTTGGGGTAAAGAATCTTCTCAAGGAAGGAGATAAAGCATTTAAAGGTCTAATAGAACAAGCTGAAGCATTGTCAAAGAAGATCAATAATCTGTATTCTCCAAGACAGATTCAAGAAGCGCAAGCGCAATTGGTACAAGCAAAAGTTTCATCTGAACGTATCATGCAAGTAATGCCTTTAATAGCTGACGTTGCTGCAAAGAGCCATAAGTCTATTGGACAAGTGACTGAATTGTTTGTAAGAGGCATGCAAGGTAATACTCGTGCATTGATTGACTTCAATGCTAAGTTCAAGGACACTGGTAATGAAATTCAGAACTTTAATGGTATCGTCGATGCCCTTGCTGGATATACCGGTGGTGCCGAACAGGCCATGGGAGATCTTGCAAACAGATCTCAGGAACTGAAGAATAATAACGAGGTGATGGCCGAGCAGATAGGAAAGGGTCTTGCACCAGTATGGGAGAATCTGAAGGAGAAGATATATGGCGCAGTAAAAGGCTTGGGCGAATTCATTGGGTTAATTCCAGTATTAGATGAAGCAGCCCGTGCTGAAAAAAGACATACCGATAACGTAGAACATACAGCAGATATATTTAAAAAGGCAAGCAAAGAAGCGCTTCAAGCACAATATGATGTTGTACATGCTCATGCCGAATCTGCAAGAGCAGTTCAGCTCAGCATATACAATGAGATAAAAGCAGCAGAAGCAAGAAAAGATTTATATGGTCAAGCCAAAGAAAATTTATTAGTAAATCTAGAACTCAAAAATAAAGCTGCACAAAAAGAATTAGAAGGTTATCTTGACGAGTTAACTGGATTGCAAAAAGTAGGTGAAGAGCGTGAAAAAGCTCTAAAGGCAAAGCAAAAAGATGATGAAGATGCTGCTAAGAGAGAGGTATCGCTGAAAGATTGGACATTGCAAAAACTTAAAGAGCGCGAAGATGCAGTAGAATCTAAGAGCGGAGAATTTGAATCGTTAGACACACTCGGACAACAAAAAGAAATGGCTCGTATTGCAGCAGAACGCAAACGGCAAGAAGAGGAAGCCAAGAAGAAGTTAGCTGCTGCTAAGAAGATTGACGAAGAACTAGCTGCAATACGGAAGAAAGATGATGAGACTAGAGCTAAGGATGCTATAGAATCTATAGACGATGAGACAAAGAAAAAAGAAGCACAAGCTAATGAAAATTTTAGAAAAGAATCTGTAGAACTTGAAGAACGTAAGGCTAAGTTAAATGAAATCATCAAAAACGGAGATGGTAAACAAAGAGCAGAGGCAAAAAAAGAATTGGATACGTTTGGAGAACTGGAGTTTAATGCTTTAAAAGCTAATGCTGCCGAGCTTGCCAAGATACAGGAGGATGCTGGAAATAAAAAATTAAATGCAATTAAGAAGACAAACGAAGCTGCATTAAAAGCTGAGACTGATGCTAATAACATCACCATACACCAGAAGGAGCTTGCTGCTAAGAAGGAGTTTATGGATAGTGACCAAAGTGTCAAGGAGAAGGAGAAATATGATAAGAAGATAGCACAGTTAGAGATCGATAAAATGAATGGTCTGATTGCAATTGATAAGAAGTATGGAATTGATACTAAACAATTAGAAATAGACAGAGATAGTGCAGTTCTTGATTTAAAAAAGAAAAATCTTAAGGAAGAAAAGAAACTGATCAAAGAGGTAGTTAAAGAGGCGCAAGAAGCTGCCGAAGCGATTATTAACATATTTGAGACTGCTACACAAGCCAACATCGATGCGATAGACCACCAAGAGACTGTGCAGAAGGAGTCGGTCGGAACTCAGAAAGAACTTGCTAAACAAGGTCTTGAGAACGAGCTTGCATACCAACAACGCAGAACAGTCGAACTTGAGAAAGCTCGCTTGATTGAACAAAAGAAATTGAAGAAAGAGAAAGAATTAGAGACGTTCTTGAATTCTCTTGCAAAGTTTGCAGAGACAGATCCAAAGACTGCTCTACCAAAAGCTCTAGCAGTCCTAGCAACAGCTAAAGTGGCTGAAGCAGTCTTCGCTGAAGAAGGAGGTATACTTGGACAAGGTGTGCTGCTCAATCCATCTACTAAGAAGCATCGATCAGGCAACGACATATTGGTAAATGCAGAACGTGGTGAAGGAATTCTATCTGTCAAAGAGATGGACAACTTAGGAGCAAACAACTTCTTCGCATTGAAGAACTATTTGAAGTCTCCCTTGATTGAGAAGAAGTTTAACATGAATGCATCGGTATCGATGCATTCTAATGCTGATGTCATTTCCAAGTTAGATGAACTTCAGCAGACAATTAAACATAAAAAAGAAATGTCTGTAGATTTCGATAAATTAGGAGAAATGATTGTTACAACGGTTGAACATGGTGTTATGGAAGTACAACGTAAACAATTAAGAAAACCACGTATATAATATGGCAACAAGACATAGACCTATACCACCAAAACCCAAAGTTAGGAAAATAAAACCAAAGAAACGTGCAAAATCTTAACTTCTACGTAGGAACACCGTTAGTCAAGGTTCCAGAGCCTTTTGGTTGGGAAGGATTCACTGCAGAACTTTCATTCGAAAACGATTCTCCAGATGCTATATTGAATTCTTCCACACTTCAATGGTATGGAGACCAAGCGACTTTGATGAATACTTGGTTTAATCAAGGAATGTTTGGAGGAGTTGGTATCTTTGAAGGTATGCCTTTACGTATTACTGTGTGTGGATCTCAGGATATATTGTTTGATGGTATCATAGACTTTACCGATCCTACAACAATTTGGAATTGTGATGAAGTAAAAGTCAAGATATTGGACATTAACATAGATAGATTTAATGCATTAGCTAGTTCAGTTTCATTCGGCTATCTAGCCACTCCAGCTTTTGATAGTTCAGGTTCTCCATTAGGAGGTCCTCCAGAGAACATAGGAGCTACATCAAACTATTTCATCAATCCAAGAGTCAGAAATACTACAAACATCCTATATGGATCTACGACAGGTGCATCTAATTTAACAACAGGAGATTACATTCCAATCCTCTATCAGAACCACAACCCAACAGACTACTTTGAATTGATGAATTCTGCTATTGCTATATTCAATATGGTAGACAAAATTTATGTTGCAACAAACTCACTAGTATCACAAATCACAGTAGTTGCAGCTGGTTTAGCAGCGTTGTCTGTAGGAGCTGCCGTGCTTGCCATCATAATGGTCATAGCTACAATATTATACCTGTTGTTTCTTTTGCTGATACTATACGAGCTCATACAAGCTCTGTGGTATATGTTAGTTTCGCCTGTATACCAAAAACTTGGTATGTTTGCTAGAGATCTTTTCTCTTCAGCATGCAAATACTTTGGATTCAAATTCCAATCTACTATATTTGCAAGTAACTCGCCATATTACAACACTGTGATCATGCCAAACAAACAGGCTTGGGCTGCAAACAATACGCTCACAGTTACAAATTTCATGCAGCATGCCATAGCAGTTATGGGAGCTGGTTCATCATCATTCACAAAACGCCAGCAATACGATGATGTAGTTAACTTAAACGCTAATCTTAATAAGCCCTTCGTCGGCGCCTATGGCTACTATGACGGCACAGTAGCAGACTTCATCAAGAGTATGGAGGATGTTTTTAATGCCAAAGCTAAGATCATCCGTAATGCATCAGGCCAACCAGAAATGCATTTTGAAAGATGGGATCATCAATACAATCAAACCAATTATACTCTTCCAAATATATCTGATCAAGCTCCGTTCCCACAATCTTACGGAACAAATGCTTCTATGGTGCCTGCAAACTATGTTCTAGCTTTTGCAACAGATACATCAGATGAACATACTCTCAACAATTTTGAAGGTACATCATGTTATTGTACAACCAGACCAAAAACTTATAGTAGTCCTAATGCAGTTTATAACGTCACACTGCAAGGACTGACTGAGAAGAATTTGGAATTCGCTCATGCTACACGCAAAGAAAAGCTGACGGATACTGAGAATTTCCTACGCCAGGCATTCACAGGTCTGAACACTCTGTTTAACGTAGTCGCTGCTCCTTACCATGCCGCGTTCAACCTGTTGAGCAAGCTGCCTAAGAAACTTAGACCTGCCTTTGTGGCCAATGGACCTATACCATCTCCAACGGCTCCAAAGTACATAATAGGACAGATGTATCTAACAAACCACGTGACTACTCAGCCTAAGATATTCATCGCAGGACAACCAGCTACTACACAAGCAGATCCATTCTTTGAACCTAGGTTTGTCAACGGCGTCACAGTAGATCCTAACGATCGCAGCTTAGCATCGCCAGGCCCAGCTTACATGCGTGCGTCGTCTCTGTTTAGAGATTTCCACTTTTCAAGTCTAGGATTGACACATGCGCCAAATGCACCTTGGAACTCCCCATATCCTGCAGGAGCTCCGTACTTCAATCAGTATCTGATGTACAAGGCCCAGCAGATTACTATATGCTGTTCTGAGTACAATGACATAAAAAACAACAACGTGATAAGAACGTTTGACGGAAAATTGGCTCGAGTGGATTCTATACGTTGGAACATATTCACAGGAATAGCTGACATCGATTACAGAGTTCAACAGCAGTATACCACCAATCTTTCAACCACATTCGTCATAGATGGTGTTACTCAACAATCAGTTTTGTAATTTTGAAATTGTGATATATAATTCAAATAAAACAGGCCATGACATACTCACAGTACGGACAGGATGAAATAGTAGATTCAATACTAAAAGAAAAAACCAACGGTGTTTATGTAGACATCGGAGCGCATGATGGTGTATCATTCAGCAACTCGTATTTCTTTGAGGAAGAACGTGATTGGACTGGGGTTTGCTTTGAGCCTAACCCTGAAGTGTTCAAACAACTATCTGCATCAAGAATGTCATCTAAAGATTGCCACTTGGTTAATGCCGGCGTCGGAATAATAGACGGCACGATGTCGTTTTGTAAATGCACAGGAAGCACTGAAATGCTTTCCGGCTTCATAGATTTATACGACGTCAGGCATCTTCAAAGAATAGACAACGAGATTGCGTTAAATGGAGGTTCGCGTGAATTGATCGATGTAAAAGTTGTACGATTAAATGAATACCTATCTGGAATAGGCATAAATCACATAGACTATTTGTCGATTGACACAGAAGGTGGAGAACAGGAGATATTAGAATCCATAGATTTCTCCAAGATCTCTGTTTCAGTCGTCAGCGTGGAGAACAATTACGGATCTCCCAATATGAGAACGTACATGGAATCAAACGGATTCCGCATGCATACAGTAGTAAGTTGCGACGAGCTCTACATAAATACACAAATATTCATCGAAAAATGACGCCAGAAGAAATAAAAGCTCAGATGGGTTCGGCCTCTGACAACATCAACAACATAAGAAAGTCTTTAGAAGACGGAATGAACGTGATGCTGCCATTTCTGCAAAAGATGGGAGATGAACAATCAAAAATGTCTCAGCCCAAAGATCGTAAGACTGTTAAGTTTGAAGGGAAAGATGTACTGGTATCATTGACCATAGATGGAAGGATACTCTTACAGTTTGACACATTATCTGACGCACAGAAATGCTATGATGAGATCGATATTGCTAAATCATCATTGCTAGAAAAAATATTTGGAAAATGAGCATAACTATAACTTCTGTAAATTTTCAAGACGAATACACTGGAGCTAATCTGTCTACAATATATGCTCATGACATCGGGACTTCTGTGTTCATGGGATCTGTTGGAGACAAGATGTTTGCATTGATCACTGGTTATGTTTCTTGGGGTACATCGAACGTTCCTTTGAAATTCAACAGCTCTAACAATACAATAGAAAGAATAGACTGCTCTGGAGGATCTTTTATAGACGATGAACTCAAAGTCGGAGATTCCATACAGGTTGTAGGATCTGCAGCAAACGATGGTCTGTACACGATATTACTAGTGTCTGACACTTTGATAACAACGAATGAGCACATAGCTAATACTGAGACAGATGCATCAGTCAGCATACACGGAGTCACTCCCATAGAATCTTTCGATTTGTATTACAATGTATGTAGTCAACAAGAACAGTCTCTTGTGTCATTGAGCGACACAGTTACGCAGAAGCTTTCCACTGATTCTAATTTTGATCTCAGAACAGGCCCCGGTTCTGTGAATCTGTTCCCAGCAACAAAGAGCACTGCATGGACTGATGACGTCCAGAGCTTCTTAAAGACTTCTAATTTGAATGGTTCTTACCAAAGACCCATCAACATATATGTAACGTTTTACATTAAGCCATTCTTTTTATCTGGTCAGACTTCTGAATTAAATAATCTATTGTTAGGTGCTCCAATACAAGCACCAGCATATTTTCAAGATGACACTTGCTTGAGTTTCCTATATCAGGTAGATGCCAAGTTCAAAAGAATAAATGCCACAGCTAATCATACATCTGGACAGCAGTTTATACCAGGAAATGTCGGGTGGTTCAATGAGTTTCTCAACACCGATGAAGTGTATGACTCAGCGCCATACTATGTTCCAGGAGCTGACTGGCAGATGGTCAGTATAGTGTATACAGATTCTGTTACGGGATTGGTACAGCCTTCATTTGATTACAATAAGATTACTACTGTCACTGTGGTTCTGCGTAACCAAGGAATAGATCTAGCTTATACTCCGAATGCGTTCACAGCCGCTCCTTATGTTTTAAACTGGATGTGGCTTCCGAACGATCCATCATCATACCAAAATCAACGTTCTGTTGTGATGGAACCAGGAGCTCCATTCCCATTGGTTACCCCAACTGGATTGAATCTGATCAACCATAGATATGCATTCAGACACGATAGAGCATTTTCCACAGTAGGAGCTTCAGTTACAGATGGAGACAGATTTGGATCACCATTGCAAGTTTTGACAGACATCACAGCTGTAGTGACGAGCACAAATGAAGCTACTTTTACATTCAACATAGAACCGGGGTCATTAGTACAGTCTGCATTATCTCAAGGTAATTTAGACTACATGATATGGATAACTCCGCAAACATCTGCGTCTGCAGCATCTCACTTGAGAGCAGTGCAGAGTCTTGAAGAGACTGACCGCAACGCTGTTCTTGTCGATGTAAACACTGCATTCACAAACACAGATGATGCTACTTTGATTGTAGATTTTGATCAACCAAGAACTGACGTATTGTTTTACAAGTACCCTGACACATCGTTATTTCCATATTCAGATTTCAAAGGGTCTCTTGGAGAATACGGTCTTGCCAGAAGCGTGTTTAACGTAAAGCATGGATGCATAATAGAGAATGTAAACGTGTCCATCGAAGTAGATGTGTATCACGGAGGTAATCAAATCAACAGTTTTGATCTAGAGACGTGGAACAACCAAACAGCAGACTTCTACAGCGGGACATTCAACCAGATCAGCATCAACCAGACCAGAGGGTTCGATCTGCCGTTAGGAAGTCTATACAACACAAGAAGCATAAACAATGCTGAACAATATAGCACTGGTACTTCAAATGGATTCGAGATTGTTTACGGATTCCAGATTGGATACCAATTCTGGCAGAGTCTCGTCAACTTCGACCCACAGTTTCAAAACTACAGAACGCAGTACTGGCCAGCATATACGCAAGGTCGCGTATGGACCGCTACGGGACTTGGACCTAGAATTCCTGCTGAAGGGTATTATGGAAAGATCAGGATGAAGTTCTTATGGAACGTGCAGGACACAAACACAGGAGTCACTACGCAGTTCATCAAGTACTGTGACATATCAGCATACGATGCAGTCAACAACTTGACCAGAGGCATCACGACTACTTTTGATACACAGGACAACCTAGCATTCTCACTGGGAGGAGTATTTGCATCAGATATTCAGACTGTGACAGTTAACACTTTCACAACTCAAAATTATGATCTGTCCCTGTCAGGCGGAATATTTGGAACATTAATGCTATATTATCAGAACGGTCTGCAGAATGTAGTTGACACGATAACTACATTGGACTTAGCACCGGAGAGCCCAACAAGTCTTTGGGTGGCACCTCCTACGATTTTTGTACAGGCTAACTCTCTGACACCGCCTATAACATACACGATAACGATCACTGGTCTGTTGGATCTGACATTAGCTCCATTCCCAGTGAACAACATAAATCTTTATGCATCATACGACTTTGTGATAAATAAGGATATTGTAACAGACGATGGTCAGAACATAACAACTGACACAGGAACAAACATAACAACAGACTAATGAGCATAGAAATCAGAAATATCCCGCTTGGACCTGCTAGTGAAATGGCAGACATGCTTCCTGTGGATGCGCAAGCGACCACAAATACATACCGCTACACTGTAGAAAACATTCTTTCTACTGGAGCTGGCAACACCAACAGCGGCACGGACAGCCGTGTTGAAGGCCAGAACAGCACGTCAAGTGGCGTCGCTTCACATGCTGAAGGTCAATCTACACACGCGACTGCTGATAATGCACACGCTGAAGGTCAATTGACACAAGCGGTGGCGACAGGTGCCCATGCTGAAGGAAGCGGTAGCGTTGCTAGCGGTATTTCTTCTCATGCTGAAGGATACAGTTGCATTGCTAGCGGTCTTTATTCACATGCTGAAGGTCAACAAACCACAGCATCTGGTGATGCTTCCCATGCAGAAGGTCAATTTACACAAGCGGTGGCGATAGGTGCCCATGCTGAAGGTAATCAAACATCAGCTCAAGGTTTATCATCTAATGCAGGTGGAAGTTATTCAACTGCAGATTTATATGCTGAATGGTGTAGAGGAAATGGAACTGGATTCAAGTATGGAAGTGTTGCGTTTGGTGGATCTATTACAGGTAACACACCAACAGAACTATTCCTAGATGGATCATTTGCGTCTCTTAGATTCGCAATACCTACTAACTCAGCATGGACTGTAAAAATAACAGGAGTTGCAATGGATGCTGCTGCAATAACAGCATCCAATTATTTGGCTACTCTATTGATAAAAAATGTAGCTGGAACTGTATCTCTAGTAGGTTCGGCAACAGTTACATCCCCTAACCAAGATGCCGCATTATCAGCTACAGTACTTGCTTTCACTGCAGATAATGTAAACAAGAGTTTAATGTGTACTGCGACAGGTATAGCTGCTGTTACAACACTTTGGATGATTAAAGCTGAATTTGAAAAAGTATTTTAAAATAAACTAGAACCATGCCAGTAGTACATTTTAATTCTTCGGCTATAAATATGCCATTGTCACGCAGCAGACCTGTATTTCAATTTCCATACGTGCCGCCGTTTATTCCTGTAAGTGGCGGTGCTATATCAAAAGGTGGCGGAGCTGGTAACAATGACATAGGTGTTCCATCAGTGAGAGTTGCGACTGTCAATCAGATTATAGGGCTCGTTCCTATATTTCCGTGCGTTGCTGACTGCAGAGAAGGTCTTTATAAAGCAGATACGATTGCCAACGATCAGGATTTTACATTACCGGTATTTGCTTCCGTTTCTAATGCTACGTCTTATTGGAATGATAAAAATTCATGGCTGTTCAATTTTCCAGGAAATTTCAATGCAATCACGGCTGGATTGTTTCATCTACAGAAGAAGATTTCAGGAATATGGACTAATATGGCAGTCCTGAACAATTCTAACTATGGAACTCCTTTATACACTGGAGTTGATAGCGGAATATGTGTTAACCAAAACTATTCAGGTTTCACATTAGATTGGCGTTCTGTTCTGATTGGATTTGGAGAAGGAACATACAGATTTTTCATTGATGGTCGTGGATATAGCGACAACTTTCCATACTGTGGATTCTCTCCTCCGTTCTGTCTGAAAGCAGCAACTTGTACTGACATGGACGGTACTGTAAAGTTCGAAGCCTCTTACAGTGGTGGAGTGTTTGGAGATGTCAACAACCAAGGAAACTCCTGGGCGTTGTGTTGCGTTCCAGACTTCTTTGAAGACTCTGGACCGTTGCAGTGGGCTGATTCAATTCGTTTCGCTGGATTCTTTGGATACCAAACCGGTGAGTATAAGAGAGACTCCATTAAATATGCTACAGGTGTCATCAAGAAGGTCAGAGATGAAGTGGTGAAGAAGTTCACTCTGAAGACTGACCGGCTTCCAAAGTGGCTGTTAGACCGTTACATGGCCTATGGTCTTATGGCAGATCAGCTGTACGTCTCCGACTACAACCTGAATAATGCTGACTACAATCTGAAGCATTTCTACATCACTGCGGACTCAGACTTCTCACCGAAGTACACAAACTATTCTCGCTATACAAAGATCTTAGATCTACAGTTCAAGGAAGGACAGCAGTTCATTTACAGAGATCGCTGCTGCTAAAATTCAATTCCTGATCATTAATAAATTGAATATATAATTCATGAAGATATTAGTCAAATTTCCTACAAGGGAAAGACCAACACAGTTCATGAAGATGCTCTCAAATTACATAGCTCTGTCTGAAGATCCAGCAAATGTGCATTACTTGATTACGTTGGATTCCAACGATCCTCGCATACATACATATAAAGCCATGCTTGATGAACAGAACTATGAAAATGTCAAGTATGTCATAGGTTTTTCTAAGGGAAAGATCCACGCTTGTAACAGAGACATGGAACACGCTGGAGAGTGGGACATTGTCATGCTAGCTTCTGATGACATGGTACCTCAGGTGCAAGGTTGGGACACTATACTTAGATTAGAGATGTTACAATTCCATCCAGACACCGATGGAGTCCTGTTTCACAACGATGGATACTTGGGACGCAAGCTGAACACGATGTGCATCCTCGGCCGTAAATATTTTGAAAGATTCAAAACAATATACAACACAGAATACAAGTCTCTTTGGTGCGACAACGAGTTCACCGAAGTTGCGGACATTCTAGGAAGACAAACATACTTTGAACAGTGTTTGTTTAAGCATGAACACTTCTCAACAAATGCTGCTGTGAAAGCAGACGATCTGATGTCAAAGAACCAGACATTCTTTTACAGCGACAAGAAAATATACCAGACACGCAAATTAAAAAACTTCGATCTATGATACGCCTTACAATATGCATTCCTACTGTTGTAGGGCGAGAGAATTCTTGCCTACGTTTGGTAGAAGACATCACATCACAGATTAAACAGAATGGTCTTGAAGACAAAGTAGAGATACTGGTAGACAAGGACAACAAAGAAGTTTCGATTGGTGTTAAAAGAAATCGCATGTATAATGATGCGAAGGGCATTTATTCTGTGCAAATAGATGACGACGATTCAATCTCCATAGATTACATTTATGAAGTGTATATAGCCACTCTCGCTGGGTCTGATTGCATAGGATACAAAGAAAGATGCTTGTTTGACGGCAAAAATCCAAAGATCAGCGATTTTTCTTTAAAACATAGAGACTGGAAGGAATTCAAAATTCCAGTCAGCGGCTGCAACTATGTCAGAAGCCCATTTTGCAAGACTCCTATATTGACATCGATTTGCAGGGCTGTTGGTGTCTGTGACCTCAGATTTGGAGAAGACCATAAGTTTGCACAAGACGTTCTTCCACACCTTAAGACTGAGACTTACATCAACAAGATCATGTATCATTATTTCTATAAAAAAGAAGATCACAACAAGAAATATGGCATCAAATAAAGATTGCATCATAAACGTTGCATTAGGGTATTGGTATCCAAAGGGACAAGCAAGGCTTCTAGAAAGCCTTCGCATTGTTGGATGGAATGGAGTCACTAGATCTTGGGTCAGCTGGCCCAACGATAATTATGACAAGACCTGTGCATACAATTGCAAAGCAGCTGCATTTGAAGAATCTATTAAATCTGATCTGAGCAGATACTTATGGTTGGATTGTTCTTTTTGGGCGATACATGATCCACAGGAGATATTCGACATAATACAAAGAGACGGATACTATTTCGTAAATGATGGATATAACTGCGCGCAGACGTGCTCGGATGCGTGTTTGAAGTATTTCAACATAACGAGAGACGAAGCTGAATTGATACCTGGAATAGCGTCTGGTATAATGGGAATAGACATCTCAAATCCTATAGGCAAGCAATTCATCTATGAGTTCATAAGAGCATCTAAAGCTGGCGTTGCAGCAGGTTCTAGACTGCATGATGGACAGAGCAAAGATCCTAGGTTCCTGTTTCATAGACAAGATCAATCTGTGGCCAGCCTTATCATAGGAAAGATGGGATTGCATCGACATGATTGGGGAGACCACGCTTCATACGATCATGGAAACAAGCATCCAGATAATGTCCTTTTGGTACTAAGAGGAATGTAAAAAATCGACGTAAAATGAAAACTAGAGGTGTAATAATAATGGCTGCCGGGCATGCTCAATATGGTCAGATGGCATTGACTTTAGCCATGGGCATCAAGCACTGTGATCCGCAAGACTTACTAAACAGTAATTCTATCAAAGTTTGTTTAGCATATCATGGAGGTGCCACAGGAATGATCCAACACTACATGAACATATTCGATGATACAATCGAAATACCACAAGAGTACGTGACCAGAAACGGCTTCGAATCTCTGTTAAAAGCAAAATGTTACTTATATGAACTGTCACCATACGACGAGACGATCTACATCGATGCAGATGTCATCTGGAGTCCTAAGAAGAAGATCTCAGCACTGTTCGAAGAGCTCAAGGATCTTGATTTCACAGTTGGGACTCGCAATCGTATCTCGTTGAAGGATAATCCTAGAGGATTTCAATGGGCTGACGGGCGAGACATTATCAAAAAATACGGATTCGATGGAGACAGCTATAATTTGTCTTCGGAGTTCATGTACTTCAAGAAGACCAAGAAGATACAGGCATTCTTTAAAGCAGCACAGTCGGCCTTTGAAGATCCAGGTGTGGACTACAAACGCTTTGCTGCAGGAGTTCCAGATGAACTTGCATTTCAGATTGCCATGATGCAGACTGGAATAAAGCCGCATAAAGATCAGTTTCTTCCGTTCTATTGGGAACCTTACATGAAGATGAAGCTACAACCAAAGGATCTCTACGATGCACATTGGGGATATTCAATTGGTGGAAGCATGTTATCAGACTTGCAAAAAGGGATATATAACGCATTAAGCCAATACTATGCAAAACAGTACGGATTGAAACGCCACTTTCCTTGTAGATCTAAGAGAGAATGGAGTAAGTTCAGAACGCAAATATAAAGCCTTACAATGAAACCAAACATCAATCTAGACTTCTTCAAACCTTTCATCAACGGAAAGAAGCGTCACAGAAACTACAACAAGTGTCTGGACGTGGCTTTCCACTTACAGTTCCACTTCGATGGATACTTCCAACGTCCTTGGCCTGTTACTGGCGAGAACACTGGAGACAGCATAGTTCCAGTAAACCCATACTTCACACGTCTCATAGATGAACGCAGACCTTCAGAATCTCCGATCATCCTAGCATACCGCAGAAAGCGTTACCAGCCCATCACTAAAGAGTGCTGTGGTAAGGTGACCAACTCTCTTAAGAAGATTGTCAAGTCGTGCGATTGGAAGATCGATTACTCTAAGGTCGAGACTCCAAAGAGCTTGCCTGAAGAGAACTCTCTCTATCGTTACATGGAAGAAGACTATCCAAAAGACGATTCTTTGGAGAACTGGGCATACAAGACTCTTGTGAGATGGCTTTTGATTGATCCGAATGCTTGGATCGTTGTCATGCCTTTGTCCTTTGAAATTGAACCTTCTGAGTTCGTCCGTCCTTATGCACACATCATTGAATCCAAAGACATCTATGACTTTCAGGCTGGTGAAAGCGTTGTGTTTCTTTCTCCGTACGTTTCTACTTACAAGACAGATGAAGGCGAGAAGCACGGTAAGATCATCATGTATGTCACCAAGGACTGCTATTATGAAGCACGTCAGGTGTCCAGCGAAGACTATGAGATCGTAGAACACCCTCACAACCTTGGAGAGCTTCCAGCTTGGATCATGGGCGGCGAACAGAAGAGTCCAAACATCAACGCTCCTTTTTATGAGTCTTTCGTGCACCCAATGCTTCCAATGTTGGACAACGCTGCCATCGATTCATCTGACTTGGATGCTGAAAAGGTTCAACACTTGTATTCAACCATGTGGTACATGCAGATGCAGTCATGTACTTCGTGTCAGGGAACTGGATCTTTGAACAAGAATGGAAAGCAGACGATCTGTCCAACGTGTGAAGGTCGTGGCGGCATGTCTAAGAGTCCATACAGAGACATCGAGATCAACATGAACAACATCATGGAGCAATCCAAAGGTGTTCCTATCCCACCAGCAGGTTACATCGAAAAAGACACTGCTATGGTCGATAAGATGATGGAGATCATCAAGGATGAAAAGAGATCGGCTCTGTCAGCGATAAACATGGAGTTCTTAGCAGAGACTCCTCTCAGTGAGTCTGGTAAAGCGAAAGAAATTGACAGAGACGAACTCAACAACTTCGTGTATGGAATTGCATATCACTTAGTAGTTGAGCTCATTGAGCCTATCTACTACTTTTGCAACGAACTGCGTTACAAGCAGATATTTCCAAACAAAGAAGTGAGACGCAAGATGCTTCCTACAATCAACGTTCCAGAGAACTTTGACTTCTTAACACAGAAGGATGCTGAGGACAAGCTCATTAAGATTATGGGATCGCAAGTTTCTTCTAACATCAAAGATCTGGCTGAGATGACGTACTTGCATTCTAAGTTCCAGGACACACCCGAAGTTAGAGATAAGATGATGGCCATTCAAACGCATGATCCTCTGGCTGGAATAGAAAGCAAGCTGATTCCAGATCTTCTCACTGCTGGCATAGCAAAGAAGGAAGACGTCGTCCTGCACTTCTACATCAAGAGCTTCATAGCACAGCTCATGGCAGACGACAGCGAGTTTCTGAAGAAGGATTTTGCAGAGCAGAAAGAGATCTTATATGAGATGGCTAAGACTAAGACTGAAGAGGTCGATGCTTCTGAGACCATCAAGAAGATGGCGGCGGAAGTTGCAAGACAAGAATACAACCCTACGGCTGATGTTGAACAGAAGATCGACAACAAGAAAACTCAGGATCCTACAAGGAAACGAGAAAGAAACTCTCTTGATAACGCATAATGACACCAATCGATATTGTATCTGAGATCCAAGATAGCATTGACGATTTCGCCGATGCTATCGATCCCATACAGAAGAAGCTATACAACCGAGTGTCTGCATTGTTAAAAGACTTGACTCTAGATAACGATGGAATGATAAAACGCACTGCTTCTAATCTCAGAATCATAACTGATGTTAAGAAGGAACTGGGATCTGTGGTAAACAATCCTACATACCAGAAGCATGTTGCATCCATTCAGAGCTCTTTGAATGATGTCAAGTCCATGCAAGAGGATTACTTCTCAGATATATTAAACGTAGATGCTGCTCCGGCAGCTCTGAATGAGATACATGCGCAAGCCTTCGATGCTTCCATAGACTCTTTGACGGAGTCAGGCATAGGATCGAACGTCGTTGATAAGGCTGCAGACATCATATCAGGCCACATCACAAACGGAACTTCTTACGCTGACATGAATGACGAACTCAGAACCTTCATGCTTGGAGATGATGAGACTGAAGGTCGTTTGGTTTCTTATTCTAAACAGATCATCAATGACACGTTACACGGTTTCGGAAGGAACTACAACAGTCTGATGACCGACAAACTGGATCTGAAATGGTACCAATACGTAGGAGCGATCACAGAGGATTCTAGACCTTGGTGCAGAGAGTTGATCAAGAAGCGATGGATACATGCATCAGAGCTTCCCTCTATATGTGCTGGTGAGATCGATGGCAAGCCAGTCAGTTTAGCAGGTCTGAAACCTGACACGAACAAGAACAATGTGATAGGCAAATGCGGAGGATACAACTGTCCGCATGCCATGATACCAGTGTCTCCAGAAAGTGTCCCCTCGAAGATCAGAAGAAAATTTGAAAACGATGTTGAAGCTGACGGCGATGAAAAGCTGTCATCCAGACCTAAAAGAAAGAAATGAAGATGAAATATCCTGACAAATGTGTTTGTGTGTACGATTACGGTCTGCATCTTTCTGTGGCACACAAGTTAGCAAAAGACTTTGGAAAGGTTTACTTATACACTCCTTGGAAGAGCTTCTTCCCTACATCCGTGGACACTGCGATAGGTTCAGGCTACGATGATTTCGAAAAGATCCACAACCTTTGGGACTACATTGATGAGATAGATCTGTTCTTCTTTCCAGACATTTCTGACGGAGATCTGCAGCTGCATTTGGTGTCCATGGGCAAACTTGTCTGGGGATCCAGAGAAGGTGAGATGCTGGAATTAGATAGATTCGGATTTTTAGAACACCTAAAGACCTTAGGTCTGAACGTGGCTGAGTCTGAGCTCGCTGAAGGTTTGGATGATCTTGAAGAGAAGCTCAAGAAGGTTGACAACAAATTCATAAAATGCGATGGTCAGTATCGTGGAGACATGGAAACATTCTTCCATAAGAACTATAATACGACAAGACCTCTTATAGACAAGCTGAGGCATCAGATGGGACCGTTAGGATCTAAAGTGAAGTTCATCATACAGGAACCTATTGAATCAGACATAGAATATGGATTTGATACTTTCATAATCGACGGAGAGTTTCCAGAAAGCATATCGTACGGATTTGAGATAAAGGATTTAGGATACGTTTGTCAGGTCATGAAGTTTTCTGACATGGACAAAGGAATCACTGACATATTCGACAAGCTGAAGCCTACTTTTAAAGAGTATGGCTACAGAGGAAACTTCTCAGCTGAGCTAAGAAAGGACAAGTCAGGAAAGTTCTATTTCACAGACTCTTGTAATAGGTGTCCGAATCCAGCGACATTTACCATGATGCTCATGATAGACAACTTCGCTGAGATAGTTTGGGAAGGAGCTCAAGGCAACATAGTAGAACCCAAATGGGCAGCTGAGTATGGAGCCGAAGTTACAGTAAATTCAGAGTTCATAAAACACAACTTTGGACAGCTGTTCTATCCAGATGAAGTAAAACCTTTCATGAACCAGATGAATGCCTGCATGATCGATGGAGTCGAATGGTTTGTTCCGAACGGAGTGATCGATTCTTATGGTTCTGTCGCTGCTATCGGAGATGATCCTAAGAAGATGTTGGATGAGCTTAAAGAAAGAATAGAATCCATACAAGGCTACCAGATCAACATAAGCACCAATGGATTGGATGAGGCTTTGGAAAAGCTGACTGAATAAATTAATGGTATATAAGAAAACAACTAAAACATGGCACAAGTAAAAATCACTTTCAAAGAAGATCGCAACGGCAATCCGTTGAGGCCTGATGCGTACACAGAAGATTCTAACATTGAGAATGTGGAACGTCTGCATGGAGCTATAATCCAAGAGATAGTTTATCTTGATAGAGTACAGCCAATCAAAAGAGCTGAAGCTAAAGAAGAAGAAGTAAGACAGACCATGCAGATGTCTGATTCTGTCCTTTATAAGGAGCTCCTTAGAAGAGGTCTCACCCAGAAGGCCATCAAGTCTTTCATGAAGTGGGATGAAGAAAAACAAGAATTACTTAGCAAATAAGTGATATATACACCAATCGGCCGCAAGGCAAACAAACCGGTTATTAAACTAACAAAACACAATGAAACTGAACGCACTTCTTACCCAGGTATTCTCCAAACTAGGAGTTGACATTTCTAGAGCAGAACTACAAACACTTCTTGCAAACGCATCGCTCGCGACAATCGATGTAGATGATGTAACAGCAGGCAAACTATCGAGCGAATTCTACACTCTAGAATCAGCTAAACAAAATCCAGCAATACGATCAGCAATACGCGCTGAGGTTCTTAACGGAATCGATGCACAGACGGCTGAGTTGATGGCAAAGTTTGATTTGGACGACGAGACGCAACAGTCTATATTAGCTGAAGACAAAACTTCTAAGAAGTATGCAAAGCTGGTGGAGACCATTGCCAACAAGGAAAGAGAGAAATCTTCTGCCACAGGTTCAGACAAGACAAAGCTTTCTTCTGAGATCGCAAAGCTCAACGAACAGATCGTTAAGGAACGCACTGCTTATGAGACCAAGATCGCAGACGGAGAGAGACTTCGCAAGACAGATCGTGTTAACTGGGAGCTTGATTCGATCTATGGTTCTTTGGACTATGCGATGGCAACAGACAAGAACATCTCAGCTACAGCAGCCAGAGCTATCGTAGACATGATCAGCAAACAGAAAGGCGTCAGATTTGAGACTACAGAGACGGGGGTCAAACTCTTGACTTCTGAAGGAACAGACTACTTTGACAACAACGTTCCAGTGACTCCGCAAGACTTCATCAAGAAGACTCTTATGGAATCTAAGATGCTTAAAGTGTCTGATACTGGAACACAGAGCAATACTACTGCGGCAAAGACTGCAACACCAAACGCATCAAGAAAGACTGGTTCTAAGGACAATTTCATGAGAGCTTTGGATGGCATGCTGCCGTCGGAATAAAAAATTGGTTTTTTGATCTTTTTTGGAAGAATGTTGATATATAGTTCATATAGCATATTACGCTATCCAAAGACTTTAAAAACCTAACAAAAAAATAAACTTTCTACATGGCAAGTTTCAGTTATTCATTCGCAACCGGACAAGGCTTAAACCCCTACCTGCTCCGCTCCATTAAACAAGTTGTCGGCGAGGAAAACGCCCCAGAACTAAAGATTGACAACTTAGGATTTCTAAACCTGCTTAATTCTAGCAAAAAGATCTCCTTGAACAGACAGACTGCTCCTGGAGCCGTTGAATTTGTTCAGGTCAAGTACAGACCCCGTGCAGTTGTCGGTCAGACTTCAACTACCGATTCTTGTGCAACTGGTAACTTTGACCCATACCAGGAAGTAGCTGTTCCTTTGAACATCTACCGTAACTACTCTATCTACTTGGAAGATGCTCTGTTACAGGAGTATGCTGACGACTGCGTTCGCACACAGTCACTCGGTCTTCCACCAACTGCAGCTATGACAGAGATGATCAACCTCATCATGTCAGGTGCTAACGCAATCCTGGAAGGTCTTGATACAGACCTGCAGAACCAGATGGTATTCGGAACAAACATCCGTACCGGTTCTAATGCAGCGTCTACTATCAACATCACACAGGCCACTACTACTCTGCCGCTTGTTGATGGTCTTACACAGATCCTCACAGACACACAGAGAAACGTGTTTGCTACTGGAAAGCCTATGATCTACGGATCTGGTCTGTTCCACAACTTCATGAACCAACAGAATGCTAAGGGACTTGCTGAGAACGGTCTGAACACATCTATCGAAGCTATGGGCGTTAAGTTCTTCTTCGACCAGGTTGCTCAAACGACTCTTGGTACTAACCAGATCGCAGTCATCTCTCCAGATGCAGTGCAGCTGGTTGAGTTTGACAAGTTCACTGGACCTTTTGCAGGTCACAAGGGAATCTCCGATTTTGGAACATTCATGCTTCCAATCCAGGTTACACCTACTCACGTCATCCCAATGTCTTTCGACTTCCAGTTGAGATACCTTGATTGCGCTGAGACTGTTGCAACTGTCAACGACTACTACGGTTCGCCTATCTCTGGTTACAGAGGTTACCAGCTGATCATCTCTAAGACTTGCGGTCTGTTCCAACAGCCTTCTAATGCCTTCAAAGCATCGGATGCTCTGGTTGGTACAAATGGAGTTTTGAGATACAATATCACAAACATTTAATCGTACACATTCTTACATCACTGTAAAAAGGAGTGGAGTCTTGCACTTCACTCCTTTTTTCTTAAAATAATAATCATCAAATGGAGTGTCTAATAGACTACGTCGGCTTACGACCATGTAACTTCATTCCTAGCTTGTCCAAAATGTATCTGGATCAGCTTCCTGGGATAGAGATTGCAAACATTGATGGCATTGCAGATGCTGAACAGCTCACTTATGTAGGTGTATGGAACGATCTGCAAGCTACTACTGCAGACACATTCAGAGAAGACGTCATCGCAGAGTTTGGTAAGAGATACTTGTTGAAGCAGATCACACAGACTGTTGATCTGGATAAAGGAATAGACATTACTGCGCTGACAGCTCCGAACGGAGATCAATTCGGTCTTCTCTTCGAGACTTCTCAGCAGGGAGACCAGTGTGCGTGCAGCAACCTGCAGGACATCTACATCCAAGCTGTAAACTTCTACTGGTCAGGCACTAACGGTTCACCTAGCTTAACCATCACTGCGCAGGATGCTGATCAAGGAACAGTGTTATACACAACAACAATCGTCGCGGTTCCTGGATGGAACCAGGTGTGGGTAGACATGCAATTCTCTACAAGGAGAATGTATCTGTTCGCTTCCGGTAACTTCGACAACTATGTGAGACTGGATCTTTCTCAGTTCAATTTGAACGACTTCGGCACACAGAATGCCTATTTTGGCAACGGGGCCGGTAACGCATGGCAGTGGTACAACTTCGGAGGATGTGGCTGTCAGGCCCGAGTCAATGGAGTTGAGTACACTTCCGCTTCTAATTTGGGAGTCACTGGACCAAACTCCTTCGGGCTTAGCGCAGTGTTCAGCACAAGATGCTCATTCGATTCTATTGTATGTGCTAACAAGAAGCATTTTGCTTCTGCGTGGCAGCATTGCTTAGCGATCGAACTGTTGAACTACCGCATAAACAGCTCTAGATTAAACAGATGGACTACCATCAACAAGCAGCAGGCCATTGATCTGCAGAAGCTGTACACTCTTAAGTACAGAGGTGGAATTGACAAGGACACAGGCCTTTCATATCCTGGAAAACTACAGAATGCTATCGAATCAATCATACTGAACGATGCAGATTGCTGTTTGCAGTCGAATGATTATCTGATATGGAGAGAGGCCAGATTCTAAATGAAATACAAATCTAACATGGATGCAGTACTCAGCAAGTTGAAAGACATGCTGAATCCGGACAAGCTGGATGCCCTGTATCTTGAGATAGCAACCAACGTGCATGCTTCTAACTTGAGGAGGATCCACAACGATGGACAGGATGTGAATGGTAGAACAATAGGGCACTATTCTACAAAGCCTTTCTACATGAATCCTAAGCGTTCTCCGAGAGGTTTCGCTCCGCAAGGAAAGAATGGTGCTAAGAACAGAAAGACCAGATATTTTTCTGGAGGTTACAAACAGTTCAGATCTGTCATTGGAAGACCCAACAACAAAGTGGATCTTCAGCTTTCAGGAGGATTGTTACACGACTTTCAAATTAAAAGAATCTATGGAGGTTACGTCATAGGATTCATGACCAAGCATGGTTCAGACATCGCTAAAGGAATGGAAACTAAGTACAGAAGAAAGATATGGGGATGGTCTAGCCAAGATAAAACCATAGCTAACAACATAATAAAAAGACACTTCAAAAATGCCCAACGTTAACGCTTTAACAATATTGATAAACAGTGCGTTGCAAGCTGATCAGTTCGCTTCTAGCAGATACCAGTCAGGTCAATGGTTCGGCATCGCAGATCCCGTTATGACTACTGGAGAATCTGAGAGCGGTAATATCGAACCTATGATACTAGACGATGAAGGAGAAGGAACTCCTGTTGTGTTTGACGATACATCTAGTCTAGTCGTGTTCCATAGGTTGGACGATCTGACTTATGAAATTGCAGATCCTAACGATTATGGATCTCCAGGCACTACGATGAGAGAGACTGCAAGCATGCGCATGATGTTTACTGCAAGCAGAAACAAACTCAAGTCAAGAGGAGAGAACATGGTGGCAGCAGCCATATTGGATTTTCCTAAAGAATTTCTTCCCTCAGTGATCGCCCCTTTAGGGATGAACAGCTGTATCATAGAGATGGGAGACGTGGAGACTGACATCTACTCCTTATGGAACAAGGAATGGCAGGGCACTAAAATGATGCTGTCCACGGACACAGTCATGTTTCAGATCAAATATAAAATAGTGAACACTTTTAACAAAAAATGTTTCTCTTTGTGTTCTTAAATGGATATATAAGGAAACAGAACTTAACAAACAAAATAAAACTCTAATTCATGAGCATTTATCTACCTGGCTGTGGTACTCCTCCAGCTCCAACGTGTCAAGACTGTCCTACCAAAGAATTAGGACGTGTCCGTGGATTCTGGCTGCAAAAGGTCGGTTTCACATTCATCAACATAGAAGATCCTACTGAATGGGATACAGCTATCTGTAACCAGGATGTTTACGTATTTCCATACGCTAACGGTACTGCTGAACAGGCTGAACAGTTGTCTGACGGTTACGGAAACGTTCCACAGACTCTTGACTCCTATGAGTTCACACTGAACCTTCACGAGCCGCAATATCAGAACAACATTCCATTTTGGAACTTCGTAAAGAGAAGCAACCAGTTCTTGGTCGGTTACAAGACCCAGACTCTGATCCACCTTGGATCAGTAGCTGCAATGATCTTCCCTAAAGCACCAGTTTCGGCTGATGTTAAGAGCAAGATCGACATCAACCTGATGATCAAGTTTGTACAGGAAGACCTCATCGTCCCAGTGCTTGCACCAGCAGGAATCTTTGATGTGTGTGTTGACTGTTAATTAAGGAATTAAGCATCCACCAGAGGCCGTTTTGTGCAAACTTAACGGCCTTTCTGGATTCTGACAAAATTTAATAACAACATGGCTGCACCTTTCATAGTTACATTTGGACAATCTTGCATAACACCTGACCAAACATGTTCTGTGTGTTTTCCTATTTCTAGCATAGATACACAGTGTTCAGGATTGCCTTCCTTTGGATTATACATTGGATTGAGTCCAGCAACAAATACGTATGTCGTGTTTGTTGATAAATTTGGAAACACGTTCTGGCAGTATACTCAAACAGACAACTCAGACACAGTTAATATACTATCATCATCATTTCCATCTAATTATTTCAATTGTCATGCTGGAGAATTTGAGGTGTTTCTAACCAAACATGTGTCAGGTCCATTAGCATTCATACGCACTTCTTTTTTTGCAGACCTAGCAAACCCAACAACACCGTATGACTGCATCGCTTTAACAATAACCGCATCATAATGATATTCTTAGACGGTACAAGAACTCTTACTTTAAAACTGAACGGGTCCATTACATCAAACGAGCTGCAATGGACTACTTCTGTTACTTACGTTTCGAACAAATGTTTTGGCACAACTCATAACACTGTTGAAGAGTATGCACAGACACAGGATGGACTGACCACCGGTCCAGCATACGTTGTTATTGCAGGTCCTCCTAACACACAGGATCCTGTCACAGACAACTCTGTACAGATCGAGTTCATTAGCATTCGCAACAACGACACAGTGCCTCAGGTCATAAACCTGCAGTATGACAACGCTGTAGACATACTGGTTATCTCATTGGATTCTGGCACACAGCTGATATACAACGAGGACAGCGGATTTCAAGTATTGGATTCTACTGGAAACATACATCCTAGCGGTGTTAGCGGATACTCAGGATATTCTGGTGCATCTGGATATTCAGGCGTCGGAGGATCTGGCGTTTCCGGATTCAGCGGATACTCAGGATTAGGTCTTTCAGGTTACTCAGGATTCAGCGGAGCGTCTACTTCTGGATTCTCTGGATTCAGCGGTAATTCAACTTCAGGATATTCAGGTTTCTCAGGCAACTCAACATCAGGTTACTCTGGATTTAGCGGTAATTCTACAAGTGGTTTTTCTGGGTTCAGTGGTAACTCCACTTCAGGTTTTTCCGGATTTAGTGGTAACTCTGGAGTTAGTGGTTTCTCCGGATCTGGCGTATCTGGTTTCTCCGGAGTCAGTGGATACTCCGGGACTTCAGGATATTCTGGTTCATCAGGATATTCAGGAACAGGTTTTGCGCCACATGTTGCTGTAGTTAATACATATCCCTCTCCCGCAGGAACCACTTCAGGTACTGCAGTGATGATGGGTCTTGCGAATGGAGCCAATCCTGTGACATTCACTCCTAATACAACTGGAACTATTGTAGTGACCATAACAGGTAATGGTAGCAATAATACTATAAACGATGGCGCATATATACAGCTTTATTATGGAACCGGAACTGCTCCTGTTAATGGAGCTGCAGCAACAGGTACACAAACAGGTTCTGTTTATTCTATAACAGTCTTAAATGCTTCAGAGTCAGTACCATTCAATCTTAGTACATTGATTACAGGGCTATCTCTAGGAACTACCTACTGGTTCGATATTGCTCTGTATGTTAATGGAGCTGGTACGGCAAGTGTGGTATCTGTATGGAGTTCCATAAACGAAATAGGCGGAGGAACATCTGGATTTAGTGGATTCAGTGGTGTGTCAGGATTTTCCGGAGTTTCAGGTTTCTCAGGAACTAACGGAACATTGGGTGTGTCTGGTATTTCTGGAACATCAGGTATTTCTGGAACATCAGGATTCTCCGGATTCTCTGGAACATCAGGTATTTCTGGAAC
>QGNH01001317.1_pt1 | contig 40396 bp, 61 predicted proteins | sample 1735481 | NCBI WGS metagenome assembly QGNH01 (sample SAMN09239004, study PRJNA386568) | Viral metagenome, whole genome shotgun sequencing project. | reverse complement strand
TCGGGCATACAGACAATCACCGGTAATACTGGAGGCGCTGAATCTCCTAGTGCAGGGAACTTTAATTTTTTAACCGCGAATACAACGGTCAAATTCGCTGGTACGGCCAACACCGAGACTTTAAATTTTGGTTTGACAAATCTAATTATTGGGAGTTCCTCCACATCAATTAATTTTGCAACATCTAATGTTGGGTTGGGTGAAGGTTCTTTAAACAGTCTCACAAGCGGAGAAAATAACGTATGTGTTGGTTTTAATTCTGGTAATGCAACTAGCACGGGAATTAATAACGTATCAATAGGTAATGATGCTCTTCTTCTTATGACTGGTTCAGTTCAAAACGTAGCTGTCGGAGCTAGTGCACTAAACACACTACAAGTTTCAACGGGATCAAATACAGGTATAGGATACAATGCTTTAGGTGGAATTACTACAGGCACGCAGAATACTGCTTTGGGTGTAAATGCAGGTTCTACGTATGGTACGTCTGAGAGTTCGAACATTGTTATCGGTAATACCGGAACATTATCAGAATCCAACACAATCCGAATTGGAGTAAACGGATCTAGTGCAGGTCAACAGAATCGGGCTTTTATTGCAGGCATAACGGGCGTGACTGTGGTTGGTCCCCTCGTCAACATATCCTCTACGGGACAACTTGGCGCATTGGCGAACGGAACGACTGGGCAAGTACTCACAGGATCGACAGGCGCATCTCCTGTTTGGGCGGCTCCTGCAACAAGCGGCACTGTAACCAGTGTTTCTGTTGTATCTGCCAACGGATTCGCTGGAACGGTGGCAACAGCAACGACCACACCTGCAATAACTTTATCTACGACAATAACGGGCATATTGCAAGGAAATGGCACAGCAATATCTGCCGCAAGTACAAATGGATCAGGGAATATAGTCCTTACAACTTCTCCAACTTTGGTTACTCCTGTTTTGGGAGTGGCAGCGGCTACATCAGTGTCTTTTCCTTCTGCTGGAGGAACTGGAACGGCGACTAGTGATATTCAAAGTTATTATGAGGAAGGAACGTGGGTGCCTACTGCCGTGGGGGGTACCACTGCTGGCACAACCACCTACACAACTCAAGTTGGTGCTTATATACGAATAGGAAGTTGCGTTCATGTCATCGGAACATTTACTTATAGCGCTGCCACAGGTACAGGTATAATAACTTTAGGGGGTTTACCTTTTACCATAAAAAACACGTCTAATTTACTTCCCACAGGATCTGCTGTTACGTCAAGCAGTACTATTACATGGCCCGTGGGAACAACTAGTTTAGCTATTCAGGGTTTAGTCAATACGACAACTGCAAAATTTGCTTGTTGTGGTACAGGAGTTGGAGATGCTAGTGTTCAAATGGCAAATGCCGGAACAACATTTAATTTTTCATTCTTCTATTTCGTTTGATTTGATTCAGGGCACCCACACCAAGACGCATGCTCTAACTGATGAATGCGTATCCAATGATCATCGATGAGGAGCCAAATAGTGTAGTCCTCAAGCATGATCATGGGACATAGATCGTAAAGCTTAATTTCGGGCTCCGAAGGTGAACAGAAAAGCATTTGAGGTATTAAAAATAGGGCTAACACGATATTTTTCATACTCGGCCTAGCGTGTAAAACAAGATTGTGCATACTAAGATGCAGTAGATTTCTATCATAAAACTCCACATTTAGGGAGATTATACCTATGCCTTTAGACAAAAGCAAGAGCAAAGCTGCTGTGTCAAAGAATATCGCTACAGAAATTAATGAAGGAAAACCTAGGAAACAAAGTATTGCCATCGCCCTCAGCGTGGCTGGAAAATCTAAAAAGAAGAAGAAATAATATGTTCAACTCAATTTACGCAGCATGTGTAAACATAACACATTTTAGCTCGGTTGTTCAAACTCTAGAACAACTTATATCCTATACTGCTTCTGATTATGGCAAAGACGGTAACGTTCCTGACGCTATGATCGATGCTATGATTCAAGTACTACAAGCACACAAAACTGTAGGTAAATAATATGGTTAAAGCAAACAATGGGTATGCTCATGGCAAAGCCCAATCGTCTGATACAGGAACAAAGTTCCCCGATGGACAAAAACCAGATCTAAAGAATCACAAGGTTAAAACTAGCCATGATGAGAGAGACGACTCCCCCAAGTACAAACCCGATCCTAATCAAAAACACGAAGGATTCCAATTTGGCGGAAATCCAGAGAAAGAAGGCCGTTTTGAGCGTCGACTTGTCGAGCAAGAAAAGCGAGAAAGAGAGCTAGCTAGAGAAAGATACTGCGAAGGAATACAAGGCCGTGATGGAGGAAAAAAACCCTATGAGTGCTACAATCCCAATAACTAAGTCATATTTAAATCTAATGCTTGTAGTGATGTGCCTGCTAGCTTTAATGGTAGCTTGTACGCCTCAGACGGCTAAGATAGCTGAAGAGATCATCGAAGAACTTGTTGATCAGAAGTAAAAATCCCCCGTTAGGGGGATAACAAACAACTGAGGGCAACGGCCACCCAGGGAATCGAACCCCATTTATGCCTTTAGGATGTGCATATCTTACCAATAGATGAAATGACCAAAATGACACTCCCCCGTTGCACTTTGAACTAAACGAGAGAGCATCAGAAATATGTGTGCACGATTCGAACGTGCGGTTCCCGGGATTAGGAAGTGTTTACCTTCTCTTTTTTATCCCTAGGAACATCGTGTAAACATTAAACGCTTGTTAGCGCACGATTGCCTTTGGCCAGACTCAGCCAACACATATATAAACGGATGTGCCACAACGTTCCTGACAAGACACGGTTGTCAATTAGGCGGAACGAAGGTCTGTAGACACATCCAAAATTTAAGTTCCACAGATATCAAGGTGTCTATGTAGTCTTGATCACGTTCACACGTTAACAACTTTCCTTCAGATCCGTTAAACGAATAATAGTAAATCCATTCAAGGCCAGAAACAGCCATCTGATGTTGAAGCTGAGGGAAATATTTTTCTGGTATTTGTCCATTTAAAGCTAGATCGTGATCTTTCTTTCCTGGACACTTTATCTCAACGGCAACTTTATCGTCAAGTGAAAGACCGTCAAACGATGCTATCATCCATGTATTCTTTTCACACTCCCCTACGCAAGGTTCAACATAAATCCCAGATTCCAACATGAAGGCCTCACGTGCTGGACCTTCAAGATTAACTCCCCTCTGCATAGCCCAATTCTTCTCAAGCTTGGTAATCCCAAGCTTATTTTTGTATAGATCGCCAGGTTTCTGCCAGGGTGATACACCCATAATGATGGGGCAATCACTCGCCCCTATTTTATCTTGTCTATAAGCTAGCCATTCGGGGCTTCCCTGTTCAAGTTGGATCTTTTTCATACTCTCCTAGATGTAAAACGGTTTTACATCGACTTTTTTTGTTTAGACTCAGTGTTTGCTTTAGCTAAATTTAACGCGCGAGCGTACCAATTAGCTGGAATTTCTTCCAGAGAATTCACTTTGTGAGACTTCATTTTGTCTATAAACTGTTCGAGATAGTTAAGATCTTCCCCTATTTCTGCCCTTAGCTCAGTAGCTTGCTCTTTGGAGATATAGGCATACTCCCCTATCAACGATGGAGCCTTTTTCTCTACGAGAGCAGGTTTAGATTTTGTTTCTTCCACTACTGTTACATTTTGCGATTGGTTCATTTCATCAACCGAATACAGTTGAGCAAATCTATTAGGAAATGCTTTGCGAATTGCAAGAGCTTCAGCACATTTGGCGGTTTGCCCTTTACCCATTGTCGCCCAAAAACCTGTAGGTTTCCCGTTGTACTTCTGGCAATATTCATCAAAGTAAGCTGTAGCCCCCACTAGGTGCCAAGTACCGTCCTTAGTCATTTTTTTGACATAGGCAGTGGCAGAAATAAAATTACCGTTAGAGTCATGTGCAAATGTAGGCTCTGGGCCTGGGGCATAACAATCGGTTCTTTCGGCTGCCATTCTGAATCCATCGATACCTGTTTGGACAGTCATAACCTTGCGACCTATCTTGTTATCCATGCGTTTGACAGCATAGATTTGCTTCAGGATAGGGTCAAGCCCTGTGCGCTGGCACACCATACCAAAAAGAATAAACTCGCTGGCTGTAAGCTCTGGAAACATTTCTTTGACTGCGCTAGCAACTTGATCATCAAAATGTGCAGGTACTTGCGTTTTTTCATAAACTTGTATTTGAGCGCTCATTGTCTTTCCTTTTTCTCTGTGAAGATATAATATTTTGTTGAACGGACAATTTATTGATTCTTAGGGGGGATGGTCCCCCCTTTGTTAATATCCCTCAGCTTGTTGAGCTGCTAGGTCATCTTCGATCATCCAAGCAAAATACTCATTATTTCCTCGAGTCGCTTGAAAATGAGCTTTAGTTAGCCCCAAATTCTTAGCCATTACTTTAGCTGACATTTCGCCTTCCCACCACGTAACGCTAAGAATGGCTAACAAGTCTTTAGCAAATAGACCTGAGATCGAACATTTTACTATCTCCAAAGCCTCATCATAGTATTTATACATCTCATCCGAAGCGGCTTGAAGATGTGCATCGCTTTTGAAATTAAGCATATTCACCCTCCGAATACATTTGTACTTGATAAAGATCATTGCGTAAGCGTCTCGTCTGCTGCGCATAATATTCAAGTGTGTCGCTGATTATGCCGGCGAAGTTCACCTCATCGCGAACTGCTCTATCAAGTTTCTCGGTGATCATTTCGGCTAGGCTAACTAATTCTTGTAAATTACTCATGGTTGGCACCTCTTTTCATTATTTCTTGTCTAACTAATTTTTCTCTCACGCTAAGATCGCTCATGTGACCTGCAATACATTTTAGCTCATCAGAAAGGAATCTATCCGTTACATCTGCATATATTTCTCTCCAAGTCCTCTCTTTTATCTTTCTAAATTCATCATTCATATAAATTTCTCTCAGTGTGTTTGTTGTTTCGAGATTGACATTAAGCCTTGACTTGTGTAACCTCGTATGATACAACTATAACATACGCACGAATTAAGTGCAACACATAAACTAAAAAAAATAGGTAAACACATGAATCTTAAGGAATATTTTGTTGAAACAGGCATGAGAATGGAGTGGTTCGCTAACAAGATAGGTGTATCACCTGCAACGATTTATAACATTTGCAGCGGCAGACAAGAGCCAAGTTTGTCGGTTGCATCGATAATAGAAGAACAGACTAAAGGCGCGGTGCGCTGCATGGACCTATCACATAACAAATATCGTTTAGAGCATCGCAATGATAAAAAGCCAAATGCAAAACGCGCCAAACCCCAGATTGAGCATGACAAGGTATAAAAAAGGTTTGTCTTCCCAGACCATTTCGACTAGATTTTTCCACACATTTTTCATCCGTAAGACCCTTAGCGGTAAGATTGTTTCCTACAACATAAGCGCTAATGTCAAAAAAGTCGAAGGAAAATATTTGCTCACGGTGATTGTAGATCGAGATTGAAATTTAAGATTTATAATTTCATGATTGGGAAACCAAAAAAAAGAGTGGGGTTAGCCAAAGGTGCCAACCGAACTAACCCCAAAGAGCACATTAAAAACGCCATTACTTTAAGCAAGTATCGCATTTTTGTCCAGTGCTCTGTCGCATTAAAAATATGTTTACAGAGGTCTTATGGATTTCATTTTTCCCGAATTACCACCCGTTATGTTCCTCACCCAGGTTACAGATCATTGCCCCGAAGCGGCAAGTTTATACATCAAGCTCTGGAATAAAAAAGACAGTGAAAACCAGATTGTTATTTTACATGAAGATATCAGGATGGAATTTCTAGAATCTACAACGAGATTTAGGAATTTTCTTTTTCGTCTGCTTAAAGAATCCTTAGTAAATTTTGAAGAAAGAGACGACAGTTTTTGCATTGAGCTCGTAGGTTGGGACACGGTCAATGAGGTCGTTTGATGTGTACTTTAAGCTTAAGATGTGTTAGCGTCTTAAAAAGAAAAAGCCGGATTCGTAGTCCGGCTTATTTTCGTATCAGAGATATGATACTTTTGGGGATTTTTCGTCTCCCATTCTATCATATCCTGATTAAATTTCAATTCAAACATTTATTTTAATCAAGGATACCGCCATGTCTGTGAAAATCCAGATTGAAAATGATTTTTTAGAAGAGCCTCTTTGGCAAGAACTTTCACCTGATTATCAGCATATATTTTTGGTATTGCTTTCTAGGTTCTTCGTAAAGGATAGATTATTTGACGATCATGGAAAAATGATTTTCCTTAATCGAAGACAAATTTCTATAACCTTCAGGGAATTACATCGGCTTTGTCACAAATCTATCCCCCTTATTAAGATATCAAGAGCAATTAAAATATTTGAAAGATACACATGGATAAAACATGAAGTTGTCAATACAAGAAGCACACTCACATTGACGGATGAGAGGTGTCTATGTGTGGATTTATAAAATTGCTTAGGAGTGCTGAGTCTGAATGGCTTTTTTTTAATCACCCAAACGCCTACCGACTTCTTACTTTAATAGCCATGCGCGCTAGATTATTTGCGGGACATCCAGATGGTTTGCTACCCGGGGAATGTCACATTGGAGATCACAAAACACTAGGACTAACAGAGAAGGAATATCGTGTAGCAAAAGAGAGACTTTTGAGCGTAAGGGCGATCGAAATTGTTGAAACTTGCAGAAATCGCAAAAAAGGGGCGACCGGAAGGGCGACCGTAGGCACTAAGGTAAAGATCATAAGCTCAGACATTTACGACATAAATTTAGACGAACAGGGCGACCGGAAGGGCGAGCCAGGGGCGACCGAAGGGCGACCGAAGGGCGAGGAACTAAGAAAGAAAGAAAGTAAAGAAGATAAGAAAGAACATACGTCCGCTGCCGCGTCCGAACTTGCTCTTTTTCTTTATCAGCAAATCCAAACTTTTAAGCCTGACTATCCCGAGCCCAACCTTGCCGCTTGGGCTAAGATCGTCGATTCGATGCTCAAGGCTGGTAGGGTTGCGGAAAATATCAAGGCGGTGATCGCCTGGTTGCCGTCTAACGACTTTTGGCGAAAGAATATACTCTCAACAGCGTCTTTGAAAAAGCAGTTCGACAAGCTGGAATTGAACATGCAGCAAGATGCAAAACCTAAGTCAAGTGGAACACAGTCATTCACAAATCAAGCTAAGGCATACTTCAAGAATGGAAATACTTATGCAGGATACGAGTGTTTCATTGACGCAATGGGTATAACATTCACTTCAGGCACAACTCAGCAGATCTTTTTGTTCGGTTCAGGCTTTGAGGATAAATGTGGATCATTTTTATCTAGTCGAGGTATCAAACTTCCGTTGGCTCAAACGAAATCAGCTGGGATCGAACTTTCCGACCACGAATTACAAACCATACTCAAGGTGAAATCATGAATAGCCCTACAATGCCCTTATTCTTCTCTCCAGGCTCGTTAGATGCAGAAGGCAGGGAATTCCTTGCCTCAAGGTTTTTATCGATTCCTGAGGCAATTAAACGCGGTTGTGCATCATGCGATGGTTACATGCATTTTGCATTTACCCGCAATGGCGAAATCGTTCGCTGGAAGTCAAGAGCTATGAGCAACAAGAAAATGCAAACATACAACTACATCGATGATAAATTGAAGGACACCTTCAAGATGCCCTTTTTTTCTCAGTTTAAAGGCTCTACAAGCGATTATCTCATAATCACCGAAGGGGAATTCGATTGCATAGCGTTAGCTCAATTAGGAGCTTCTAATTGCGTTTCTCTGCCAAGCGGGGCTGGATCGATAGAAAGTGCTATCCGAAACAACTACGAGTTTTTACAGCAATTTAAGCTGATTTACATAGCTACCGATATGGACAGTCCAGGTGAGGAAGCAGCCAAAAAGGCGGAGAAACTCATTAGTCCATTGAGGTATCGACGGCTTGTTCTTCCTTGCAAGGATGCGAATGAGTGGATTATAAAAAATCCTGAGGTCGACATGACGGATTTACAGCTTTTAATGCAAAATGCTAGAAGGATCGATAATCCAGCTATCACAGACGGCACAGATTTTTCTTCAGACTACTACGATCCAGTCGATCTAGGTGTGAAATTTGGCGTGGAAAAGCTTGACGCCATACTTGGAGGTATGCGCAAAGGGGAAGTAACGGTTCTTTGTGGTGATACTGGGAGCGGAAAAACGAGCTTTGCTCTTTATCTTATGAAAATGTTAGCTGAAAAAGGCAAAGGCGTTTGGATAAATTCATTTGAAATGAATCCAAAGACGATACACAGAAAAATGGCGTCTTTAATTCTGAAGAAAAAGATGAAGTTCGATGCTTTTTCCGATGAAGATAGAAAGTCATGTAAAGACTACTACGATGTTTACAAGGTGTTTCTTAACATATCCAATAGCAATGTTAGATTAGCTCAACTAAGAAACTTGTTTGAGCAAGCTTCTTACGTATATAACATAGATTATGTGTTATTAGATCACCTTGATTATCTTTATGAATCAGATGGAAAAAACACCTCTGAGGCTATCACAGAGGCAATGCGATGTATCCACGAATTGGCTATGGAATTCCAAATGGGAATAATACTTGTTGTGCATCCTAAGCAATTGCCTGAAGGGCAAGAGGTGGGCATGTCTGATTTAAAGGGCAGCTCTGGAATCAAACAATATGCTGATAATGTTGTGATTATCACGCGGATGGATAGGCTAGATCCCCTAGATCTTTTGAGAGTTAAAATCAGAGTATGCAAAAATAGATTGTGCGGTTTTGAGAGGTTTTTTTATATGCGTTATGTCCCTGAATTTGATAGCTACGCCGAAGGGCTAGTAGGAGTGTAAATATGTATTTCGATAATTGTAAGAGCAAAGAAGAAGTAATCGTAAAATATCAGAGGTTTGGTGCTTGCATCGAGAGCGATCAAGGCATCATAAATGAAATACAAGAAGAATATAATAAGAGGATAAACTCAAATGCTGAATCGCCCAAAGTTGGCCCTATTGGCTCTTTGAGTGACAGGTTGGAAAAGATGCTAAAATGGGCGGAAACGCAACCTACTTTTGACAAAAAGTTTATACTATCTCTTTGGGAAAAAGTAGAAAAAGGTTTCACGCTTTCGGAAAAACAGATAGGAGCTTTTGAAAATATAGTCAAACGTTTCAAGCTGGATATTTAAAATATTTTCTGTAGTTGCTTATCTTCGCGGAGTTTATATATAATCTTCGCGGAGGTGTTTATGACAACTGTAACAGAATTGGAAAATATTGTTAAGTCTTTGCCAAAAAGTGCCCTTACTCAACTGCAATTCGAGGTTATACTTGCAGCTTTGGAGCAAGATTGGGATTTTACTTATGAGTTAATGTGTGATTTTCACGGGTTACACTAATGGCGTTACCTATACAATATGACTTTTTCAAGCCAATACCTACAGAGACAGAATGCTTGCAACTTGAAATAGATTCTTTGCGCGAATCTATGAATAAAATGCGAAAATCTTTGTTTGCTAGGGAAAATGCTTTGTCAAAGATGGCTTTTGACTTACATGACAGGCTTGATATTTTGGAAAGAAATATATGTAGAGGTACGAAATGATTGGATTTTTATGTTTTGTATCTGGATTTTTATTGGTAAAAGTTTGGCATTTGAACGGCAAAGTTAAATATCATCAAGAATGTATTGATTCTCTAAGGAAATGTTTTGAGCATCAAGCAGATTTTGACGACAAAATGAGTGTGAATATGAAAATTATACAGGAAAACTTGGATAAAATTCACCAAAAGAATTCAATTGATAATCCATAGTATTTTGGCTTATCTTTCTTTTGCGCGTATTCCCAACTGAGACCAGCAAAATTATCGGCACGCCCAGGCGCAAGCCCGGGTATTAGTTGATCTGCTACACAATCTCTAATGCTTTTCATAGCTCCCACAAGGTTATCATAGTCAAGCGCCCTAGGGGCAACTCTGATTAGATTCACCTTGCAAGGTAATTGTGGATTAATGGTACGCATAGCTTGCCATATCTTTAAATTTTGTGTTTTATGCCGCCGGTGACGCTTAGCCCAGTGCTCTTTTACATTAAGTTCAGACACAATTTTCATTTCGATATGTATAACTATGCGCAATTCCATTATCGTGCCCTTCTAGCTATGATTATTTCAAAATTCTCTCGTGCTTCATTTTCTTTGCTGGTGTTAGGTATTGACGTGCAATAGTTTGGTAGCTTGTCCATCAGTATCTTTAAACGCGCCCTGTCTTGATAGTATATCTCAACGGCAGCTCTAATATAAGACTCATGAAATGGCTGAGGTATTTTTTTAGGTTTCATATCCGTTTGGATTTTCTTGACAACTGGTATGTAAAGATACGAAAAATCTTCCAGCTTGTCTTTGTGTGTGATATCTAGAATCCCTTCGCGAAAAATGGAGCTTTTAGATTTTCCCTTAACTTCACAAAAGCATCTTACCAATGTGGCTGCCGTGAAAAGTGATATCTCATAACGCTCTCTGTATTCTAATAAATAATTGAAATCTCGCAATCCCCTACGTGCATAAAATCTAATAAAATCTTCAACTGTCCATTTTTTTGACGTCTGATAATTGATTATTGACATACAATCCCCGCCTTCTTGGATTACATAATACACAGGGAGATTTAGCATTGTCAATGCCTGTAGCCTGTGCTGTCCATCGATTACATACATATTCTCATTAACGATTATAGGGTTTAACATGTATTTTAGCGGAAAGCTTTCATTGTCGCAAATTTTCATAACGTGGGCATAAGTCACCGGTCTGTTTTCGCTAAAAATCTTAAATTTAGAATGGTCTTTTTCAACCAAAATCTTTGTGTTCGCGTTCATAATCCCCTAGCCTTTTTTGTTTTCACTTAGCAATTTTATCAAAATTTCTTCAAACTTCTCACTCATTGTATACCTGTCTAGTGCACAGTATGCTTTAAATCTTAGGCTTAGCTCCTCTGGGATATACAGGTGTGTCTTTACCTTAAGACTCCCCTTTGGCTTTAATTGTTTTTTGGTTACCACGGCTAGCACTCCCCTCTTCGCTTCGTTCGTTTGTTGTGTTTTATCATATTTTTATTATTTGGTGCAACAAGAAAGCCCTTTCGGGCTATTCATCTTTTCTGCATCCGTTACAATCTTCATCATTAACCTGGCAATCCTCTGCAAATCCTTCATGCCCGCAATTAGGGCAATTATGCCATATTTCAAGCTTGTCACCATTCATCATGGCTACCTGGTAGTCGCTGTTAGTAAGAAATAAGCAACCGCTATTTCTATTCATCATAGGAGTTACTTCGTCTTGATAGAAACCGTCTGGCAATCCCTGATTTTCCCAAGCTAGTAGTAATTCCACTAGCATTTTACGTTCTCTTGATCCAAAATCAGCCAAATTACTTGTTGTTACGTCTTGTCTTTTCATTGCTTATTCCCCTGCTAGTTGTGTTATTTTTTCCAATTTGCTCTTAAACGTACTTTCATAATGCCGGCATCCGCAAGCTAGGTCTGCTAAGCGCTTGACGTAACAGGCAACAACGGACTGATATTCAAAGTTAGTACCGCTGAAATATCCTTTACTAGCCTTTTCAGCTAGTTCAGTCAACGCCCCTGCTATATCTTCTATGCTAAGTTCCCCTTGGATATCCAAGGCCCTTTGATATTCTTTTTTCATCCATTCATTGTCTAAATCGTTGATATATCCCCTAACATCCAAAGTACAAACAGGATCTAAATTTTCAAATAGGCATTCTCTAAACGTTTGATCTAAGCATCCCCTACGATGCAATTGATACCCTATCATGTTTTTGGCTTGCTCTAATGTTATACTCATGCTATTCCCCTTTCTTGTATTGATTGTATAGCTTTAGGCAACTCGCCTTCCCGTTTATCTTGCATGCTAAATCCATGATAAAGGCATTGTATTGCAGTTTATATATATGCCAGATACCTGCACCTTGGTTTAAGCATTCTAAATGCTCTCCTTCGGGTGTCTTGAATTCGATTATCCCTTTGAATATGCTTATGTCTTTCATTGTCCTACTCCCCTTCTTTGCCATTCTCTTTCGTCTTTGATCACTAAATTAGCGCTTATTTCTATACTCATAATCCCCTATTCTGCCCCGAAGGGCCTATGTTTATTAGTTTCTTATTGTCATTACATATTCTTTGCCGTCATGCAATTGCCCGATACGCCAGTCATTAGCTCTAAGATGAATCTTTAGCCATTCCATGGCCTCTAAGTACAGATTAAGCGTAGTGCAAAAGTCTGCTAAGTAAAATGTCTTTTCAATTGTATGCCCTAGTTGCGATTGTGCTATTGCTTGATATTTCATATTGCCCTCATTCGCCCCTTTCGGGGCTTAGTTGTTATTTTTAAGTTATAAGGCCAAATAGGATGATATTGAGTCCACGATTCTAACAACTGAATATCCTTCAGTTTCATATTTTATATTTAGCTTTTTAGCTCTCTCTTCGGCAAATGCCCTATCTGAGTAGCTACTTGTCATGTATTCGGTAGCCAAAGAAGGCAAGTAGCCTTTATTTAGAATGTCATTATAAGTTATCATGTATTGTTTGTTCATATTTGCCTCTCTTCACTTCGTTCAGTTTATTGTTTGTTTTGTGTCTTAGCTCTCTGCTACAACCGGCCTACTGTGTAGGCTATCGGGAGACTTGATCGCTTTGATGTACATAACTATATCATAAGTGTATGATTTATCACAATGATAAAGGGTATTTTAATTTAAGTTGCTCTGGGATACAGTGAGCATTAGACATTAATAATTTTAAATAAGGGTGCACAATGCCACGTAAACCGAAAAAACCAGGCAGCCGAACTGGTCGCCCTCCTCGCAATGACTATCTCAAAGAGTCCAGTGATTTGCTAACATGGGCGTCTAAAGATGATAGCATTATACTCAGAGCTTGGTGTATTGATCGCAAAATATCACAAGAGGAGCTAATGAGTTGGACGCAAGAGTCTGAGATATTTGCTAAGGCATACAGACAAGCTAAGACATGGATAGGAGTAAGAAGAGAGCAATTAGCTTTAAAACAGGGCAATGGCGCTCCCTACAGTAGATATGCGGCTGTATACGACAAAGTGCTAAAAGAGCATGAAGCTGAGATTAGAGCTGATTCTACAGTTGCTCAGACTCAGATAGTGCTAGTTGATAAAGGCTCACTTGATAGGGCAGAGATTCAAACAGCTAGTAAGATCAAAGCAAAGACTAAAGAGGCAATAGGGGAATGAGAAAGCTTAACGATTTGATCGCTAGTATGTCTGAGTTTTGGCTATGCACTATGCTAGTGTCTCTAACTATCTTAGTCATGTTGCTAGCTCTTATCATAGCTCAATCAATATGCAATGCCAGTTAACTTGGATTAGATAGGTTAGGTTTAGGTGAGAGAGATTGCATACTTCACTCTCCTTTGACCCGATAGGGGAGGGGGGGCTACCCATTACTTGCCAGCTTGATAGGTAACCAGAGCGTAGCGATGATTGCATTAGCTTGGCTGTAGCGTGCTAGCTTAGCATAGCTGTACTAACATATGATGTAGCATGCTAACTCGCTACGCGTAAGCTGTGTGTGTTACACGCCTAGTGTGGCATGCTATCAGTGTGAGTGTGACGCTTGGCTACTCCAAGCTTAGCATTGCATTGCACTAGCATTGATGGGGCACAGCGCAGCAGCGCAGCGTAGCAAGGCGCCTCGCCTGCCCTAATAGGCAAAGTCGACGGGGTGGCCGACCCCTTCTGGCTGGATGAGAATAAGTGATTAGGGGAGGTACAAAACTTTTCTACGAAAAAGTGACTATAGGTTACTTTTATGCAAAGTGTCCGACATAGTGCTTTAATCGAAAGAATTAATCTAAGTACCTAACATTTATAGGAATACGATGAGCGAAGAAGATTGTTTATTTGACAGAGTTTTTGATCTTGAAGTTAAGCTAGCTGCCTTGGAAAAAAAGCTAATGTTTTTAGAGAGTATTATAGAAGACTCAGATGTTAGGGTTTACATCCCTCGTTCCTGCGTCACCACTCGGGATGAACAAACTACCAAAAGAATAAAAAACGAGAAAAAAAAGAAAATCACAGACTGAGCAACGCAGTTGTGAAGGAAGGGATTTTCTATCATCGATGCTCCACACGTTGTGTAATTATACGCATCTTCGATGCTGTCAAGTTTTTGATGATCTGTCAAGTGGAAAATGATTAACCCTAGGAGAAAAGAAAGTGAAATGGATAAAGATAGAGGATGAATGTCCAGAAAATGGTGAGATTGTAATTTGCGTAGACGTATACAATCCAAAATTAATAGCTATGGGAAGATATTGTTTTGAGGATAATACATTTGAAATGACGTCTGACTTCTGGGAGGAAGATACAATGGTGACACATTGGATGCCAAAACCAAAACCACCTGAAGTGGAAGATTAGATGTTGGATTTTCTAAGAAAATATAACCGGAGTGACGTATGAGTGAAGAGCGTAGTGTATTAATAAGTTTACCAGATAACAATCAGAGATGCCTATGTTTTGGACATAAGACATATTGTTGTAAAGAAGACATGGATGAAATTGCAGAATGGCATGAAGTCACCTTCAAATTCGAGATATCTTCATATAGATTGAAGAAGGAATTTCCTGAAGATATAGAGGAAAGCGTTTTAGATAAAATATCAACACTTGAGGTATGGGATCTTGGTGGGCATCAAGGGCATGTGATAGGAGTAACAAAGTGGAGGAAGATATGCTCAATGAAATAGAAATCCTAGATGACTACAAGCCACGTTGGTATCAGATTGAGTTTGAGAAAGCCATGTTTTCTGGATATAGGCGAGCATTCCTTCTTTACCATCGTCGAGCAGGGAAAGACTATAGCTGTTGGATGCTGACCATTTATGCAGCCTGTAGGGATGTTCCAGGAATTTATTACTATATTCTACCTACATACAATCAAGGTAGAAAGGTTATCTGGGACGGTATGGATGAAAGTGGTAAGCGTTTCTTGGACTATGTTCCTAAGCAATTCATTGAAGGTCAACCTAACAGCTCTGAGATGAAGATTAGATTGAAAAATGGATCGCTCATCCAGATTGTAGGTTCTGACAATCCCGATGCGATACGAGGCACTAACCCCAAGGGAGTCGTTCTATCTGAATACGCTATGCAAGATCCACGTATCTGGTCTGAGATCTTATCTCCTATTCTGTTGAAGAATGGTGGCTGGGCAGTGTTCAATACTACCCCTATGGGCAAGAATCATGCATGGAAACTTTGGGATGATATGCGAGACTCTAAGACTTGGTTCAGACAGAAATTGACTATCGAGGATACTGGTTTAATAACACAAGAACAGATAGATCAAGAAAGAGCTGAAGGAAGATCGGAAGAGATCATCCAGCAAGAATATTACTGTTCATTTGCTCGTGGTACAGAAGGTGCCTACTATGCGCGTATTATGGGTAAAATGGATGATGAAGGTAGGATATGCCGAGTGGGCTACGATCCATGTGCTTTGGTTAATACGGCATGGGACTGTGGATTCGGAGACAGTACTTCAATCATCTGGTATCAGGTCATTGGAACTGAAGTCAGGATAATCGACTACTATGAGTCTCAAGGTGAAGGCTTGGCCCACTATGTTCGCGTGATCCAAAGCAAGGGCTTTGCCTATGGGCAGCATTTCTTGCCACATGACGCTGCCGCTGGTCACTTCCAGACTGGAATGACTGGGATCAATAAACTATGGGAACTTGGCCTGAAGGGCATTGCTCTTCCTAGAGAGGACTTTGATGTAGGTATTGAAGAGACACGCTCGATGCTGTCACATTGCTATATAGATAAAGACAAATGCAAAGTTCTGATTCAATGTCTCCAGAGTTATCACAAGAAATTCAATGACAAGATGCAGATATATAGCGATACTCCCCAGCATGACTGGTCATCCCATGCGGCAGATGCGACTAGATATCTAGCTATGGCATTGAAACTTTATGGTAAAGGAGTTGGTTCTTTGACTAAAGATAAGATTGACGAAATGAGACGTAAAGCTTATGGATATTAGAATATGCTACATGTGTGATAAGAAATTTAAGGAATCTGAACATACTTGCATTGACATATGTAGGTGGTGCATGGAGAATGATGGATACTATAATGAAGCAGATCTCCAAGAAGAAGTTGAGACAGAAGAAACGAAGTGGGGAAGAAGCCCATTACGAAGGGAAATACTTTTGTGATTGTCGTATTAGGAACTACCGCAAATGGCTTGGTAAAAAACTTTATGGTTATCTTGACGAGATGAGCAATCTTGTGTATGGTTACTAACGATCTCCTTAACGGATCATCGCCTTCCTCCGAGTTGGCTTTCGCTATTTGATTTTCCTAGTTTTTGTAAAATTTCTATTGAGCCTCAAGGGTAAAACTTTGAGGCTTTTTTATTGAAGGAGTGTCATGGAAGTTAAAGCTAAAATGATAATGATCGAGTATGATTCATTGAAAAAACTGTGTCAAAGAGTCTCATATAGTCAAAAAATAGGAAGAGATATGGATGAAGACTTCTGTAATTTTTTGGAGCAGGCCGGACTTAGACAAGAATTGGTATTTTTAGACGTAAACCTAAATTTACAAGGATTAAAGTAATGAAAAAAAGAGTTATCGTTCGTTTTAATCTTGAGGATAGAGAAGACATCTATGCTCTTCCTAACTTTATCCATGTCTGGCAATATCCTTTCATGGAATCTGGGCATGATCCCAATGAGCATGGCATGATAAAAACGATAAATGCTAATATTCATTTTTATGATAATTACAATATAGGTGAATCCGGTGGATAAAAAGATGCACAAAGTGACTAAACGCATGCAGACCGCACAGGGCGCTATCCAGAAAGGAAAGAAAGGTTTAGCTGTACGTGAACTCAAAGGTGCTGAGAAAGCTAATGAAAAACTTGTAAAGATAGACCGCGAAGTGCGTGATCCAGAGATTAAAGAATATAAGAAGATGAAGAAGAAGGGATGTTAAAAAACCCCTCCTAACGCGAGCAAAGAGGGGAAGGCAGAGTTATGAAAACTTTAGACAATCTGAGTGTATCTGAACAAAGTGAAGGTGTCAATGAGCAAGATGAGATTAGAGACTTACGGCAGCAGACATAATGACTTTTGTGTAGGTCAAACAGCTAAGACATTCCTAGACGTAAGTATTTCGGGCGATCGATCACAAAAAGTTCTTTTCGAATGCGAAATCTGTGATAGACGCATCGCTTGTTGGCAAGATTATGAAACAAGAATTTGTCTTGACTGTGGAAATCAAATGAATAAGGTTAAAAAATGAGAGACAAGAAAAACTTACTAAAGGTAGCTAAACGTGAGGAAACATTCAGTACGCTTGCACATAACGAAGGACTTGGTGCTAAAGCTCGTGCGAAAGACACGAAGGGAGCGAATCGTAAAGATAATCAGATGGAAGCTAGGCTTGATGAAGCATTTTCTAAAAAAAGGGCGAAGATTGCAGAAAACGCAAAGCGTAAGGCAGCAAAAAAGTAATTGATGGTTCCCTCATTGCACTCAATTAAAATAATGTTTACAGTGTAAATAAATATTTTAATGAGGCAACACATGACGTCTACATGGCCAGCAGCTAATCCTATTGCACAGGAACTTGATGATTTTTGGAGAGAAACCCAGTCTCTGGTTCAACAGTTTTGGGTAGAAGCTGATATTGACACACGCATGACCGCAGGTGATCAGCAAGCAGCTAACTACATGTGGTCTAACAACTTCTACAGGCAGCAACAGCAACTTCAGTTCAATAAAATCCTTCGTGTGCGTAATATGATCTCCGGTTTCCAAAGGGATCATCGACTTGCTTCAACCTTGGAAGCAGCTGATAATGATCCTGATATGGGAGAAACAGCGCAACAACGCACAACTGCTCTTAGTTGGGCAAAAAGACAAGATGGAACTTATGAAAAGATCTCAGATTGCTTTGAAGGTGGTATCACTTCTGGTCTGGAGCTTATGTCTATTTGGCTTGATCCGCGTGAAGATCCCGAAAATCCTGCCATACGCACAACACGCCTTCCGTATTCGTCGTTCGTTATGGACAATTATTGGACCCAACAGGACTTATCCGATTGCACCCGTATATGGACTCGCAAGTATGTCAATAGACGACAACTTCTAGCCCTATTCCCTGATCTAAAGAAAGATCTTCCCTATTTAGGCAAGGGATATGTCTCCAAGGATGGTAAATTCCAGTTTATGCCCGAAAACTGGACGCAATATAATATAGAAATGTATGCCTATGATGAATATTGGGTGCGCGATTGGCGTAAAGTCCGAAAGATTCTAGATAAATTCACAGGCGAAGTTGTTGAGTGGAAAGGCAATGCTGAACAATTCAAGATGTTAGCTAGATATAATCCAAATCTTGAACTTATTACCGCTCAAAAGCCTTCAGTCAAACTCCATGTTCTCGTAAATAACAATCACATGTATGAAGAAAAACGCCCCTACGGGCTAGACAAATTTCCTTTTGTCCCATTCATGTGTTACCATTTTCCAGAGGTTCAAAACTACGCGTACCGCTATATGGGTATCCCCAGAAATATCAGATCGTCTCAAATAGAACTTAATAGAAGACGTAATAGGCAACTAGACATCCTAGATGCTCAGATCCAGAGCGGGCTAATGGTCAAGGAAGATGCATTAGTTAACCCAGAAGACGCTTTCTTTCAAGGCCCTGGTAAAATCCTATACTTCAAGCAGAACGCCAATCTAGCGACTGATGTAGTGCCTATTAATCCTCCTATGGTTGCTCCTGGTTGGGAAGAATTGATTGCCAATATCGAAAAAGAGATCATGGACATTGTCGGTCCTGAAGAACTATTCGGAAATGACATAAAATCTAAAGAAATGACTTCCATCTTGATGAAAATCAAAATGGGACAAGGCCTAACAGGACTTCGTGGTGTCTTTGACAAGTTAAACGTGTCTCAAATGGCTGTTTCGACTATAATGGATGATCTAATAGTCAACAACTGGAGTGAAGGTCATGTTGCTCGTATCATTGGCAAAAAGCCTACTGATCGTTTCTTTGATACATTATTTAGTAAATTTAACTGTGTTGTAGACGAAGGTGAGCTTACTTCTACACAGCGTCAATTCCAATTCTTACAAGCCCTACAAATCAAACAGATGGGTGTTCCCATTTCCAATCGTTACATCGTGGAAAGATCTAACTTACAAGATAAGAAAACCATTATCGAAGAAATGGATAAGATGCAGCAACAACAAGGTCAAATGCAGCAAATGCAAATGCAATCTGAGATGCAGAAAATGCAGGCGGAAGCTCAAATGCAAACCGCTAGAGCAGAAAATGAGATGGCGTCAGCTTATGAGAAGAAAACTCGAGCAGTTGCAGATATGTCTCTTGCAAAATGGCATGAAGGCAAGGCTATACATGATATGGCATCTGGTGCTTTGGATAACGCTCGTGCCCTCAAGGAGGTCGAATCTATGCAGACTAATCACCTTCATGGCCTTATACATAGCGTATTGGATATGCAATTGAAGCAGAAAGAGTTAATGCAAGAAGATGAAGTTAAATCGGAATCTGCTGCCAAGCGCGTAGGGGGTAGTTAGAAAATACCTTGACGTATAACTTGGAATTCGTCAGGGAAGTTAAAGAAAAAATAGAAAAGAATGATGGGATTATCGAAAGAACAATGGGAGTAGTTAAATTTACTTCCGTGGTTCTTGGTGTTGGCCTTGGATTTTTGAATATGCCGACTGATGATAGCTATGTTGTGCTGCCGTAGTTTTAACATGTTTTAGCCCTTAGCGCAAAGCCAGGGTTTATTCCTGGCTATCTTTAGGATAAGATGTCTTAATTATTTGTTCACATATCATACCCAACTCCTTTTTTCCTATTCCACCTGCGACTGCACATGCTATAACTGGATAGAAAACACCATACATTAGGGCTGACAACTCAAGTTTTGAAATTTCTTTACTTTCAAAACTTTCCTTTGTCATTTTTTCTATGATTTTTGATATTTCTATCGTTAAAATATGCGAAAATTTTGCGCACTCGTCTAAAGTTTTCATTTTTCATTCCATATTTTTGATTTTTCAAGAAAATTATCAATTTTACCCATTCCAATCGTTATAGGAAATTGATGTGAATTAAATTCCATAAGCAAACTCTTGATCCATTCCTTATCCACACTTAACTCACACTCATTTTCAGTTATGGTTATGCCTAGTCCGGTGTAAATTTCATTTTTTGAGGGAAAACATACTTGCATTGCATTCCAGCAGTCACTGCAATAAAGACCATATCCGCAATCTGGGCAATCCATAATTAAAATTCCTCATCATGCTGGCAATCAGTAATATTATCTCCGCAAGTTAAACAAATATATTGCGGAACATGAATCTCTAATATCCACAGTCTTTCTTGGGGTGAAAGCTTTTCTAGTAATTTTATAATTTCTTCTAGAACTAAAACACATTTTTCTTCCGATTTCATGTTAAAACTCTCTATCATGCTTACAACAGTTGAACACAAATATACCTCTACGTCTCCACATGCGGATCACTTTCGGGCGATCATCAAATACAAATTCGACATCATGTTTCACTGCATGAGGAAGATCATTTATTATAGCTTCAATAAGATCTGAACATCGTTCGTTTAACCAACGCTCTTTAAGTTGATCGTCTGGAGTTGAATCGCCTATGGGACGCATCTTTATATTGTATTTCCATTTAATATAAGCATCTCTACCAAAATAATCATCTAAATGATATCTCAACCAATTTACTGTCTTATCTTCTACAGATTGGCACCTTCCAGACCACACCTCTATATCCTGTTGCTGTTCCGCCAGCAATCGACAAAACATATCCATTACGGGTTGGATGGGCTCATCTTTATCGCACGCCTCGTTGAATGCTTTCCAGTCAGGGATAAATTTTATTGCTTTTGGTGGTTCGCACATTAAAATACGATCCTTGTAAAACCATCCCTCGCTTTGAGAGAGAGTAGCAGGAAAATGGTAATAGCAATCAGTTCTATAAGATGCATCGACAAAATGTCTGCGATGATCACAATTAGCTAAAGTTCCATCTAAGTCAAAAATGATCATGATGTCCTTGATTTACTACGTCTGATAATAGCTGTTATGTATCATTCAAAAATTTCTTGTCTGTCTCAAACGTATCGGAGACTCATCAAGTATTTCTTTTAGGAGATTCTGAAGATATTTATTGAATGCATCTGAAATATCATTTTGCTCTTTTTTTAATTCACAATCTACTCCAGAGCACCCAGGAACGACACAAAAATTACATTCCATTTTCTATCTCCCTTAAGGGACTTTCCTTAACATCTTTTAGTATTTTCTCAACATATTCCTTGTTTTCAAGCCTTTCTAAATGCTTTGATCGCATCTTACATTCTTCATTACGTGCCCATTGTGCTCTAGCAAGACAACTTGGAGGTCTAAAATTAAAATCCATTTTCTATCTCCCTTTGAATATACCACAAAGCTTTCTTGAGATCTTCATCACGGTTTTGTTTCTTTCCAGCACGAAGAATATATTTTACTGCATTGCCTAGACAGAAATTCAAATTAAAATCTGATATAACGTCTATAACCTCAAGGGACTTTCCTTGATAGTGTGAGGGGTTATTTACCGTATTTTCATTCATCATCTTGCTCAAAATTAGGTGGATTAATATACGCCCAATAGGATGGACTTGGATAAGGTCGCCAATTGTCTTTCTTAACCTCTATAGGTTCTTTTGGCTTGAAACATATCCCTGTTTCGGATTTTTCCCAACTCATGTTTTCCCAACTAAATTCTTTAAGGGTGACAGGATAAAAATCACATTGCGACCATTCATGCCAAACCGCTGGATGAGCATGGTTTTCTTTCTTACGGCATGCTTCACAGGCAATCCATCCAAGTACTTTAAGATCATACGGTGGAAGTTTATCTGATGTTTTGAACCATTCAAGACCTCTCATCGCAACCTCTCAAATGATGTGAAAATGCTTTTTCCCATTCTTTAAACCATGCTTCTTGATCGTATAGAGGTTCTTGATATTGTTTTTTTACAAGATACGCAGATAAAGCCAAATGATGATTTATTAGCACATCCGCAGGATCTTGTGATTCATTTGTTTTAAATCCCTTTGCTGGCCCTTCTGCTCCACAACATCTACATGGCATATCAATTCTCGTAGTTAAGGTTTATGCACTTGAAACTTATGTGTTGTCCATTGATAAGATCTTGACTGCGCACAACTACACCCTCATGAGGTTGTCCATTATCATATGTAAGTCTCTCGGCATGCATATGCATCATTTCTTCATTAAACGCCTCTCCCATGCCTGAAATCCTACATATAGGAAACATAAGTTTATCTGTGAAATCGTTAAAATCACTAAAATACAGCCTTTCTTGTTTCTCTATATCATAAATATTGAACGCAAATCCTTCAATTTCCTTCAATCCAGCCATGTTACTTTGAATTTTAGGACCACAGGTTTCCCATTGGATAGCATAACCTTCGGGCAATTTATTCTCTAAATCATGATCTATAGCTATCTTCCATAATGCATTATTTTCATCACGTTTCAGTTCCCAATTGCGCGAACACACCCCAAAATGACCCTTGTATCTATATGCTGTAGATGACGTGCCATCCATCTTCTGACTGATGTAATAAGGCTTGCCAACCAGACTTTCAACAACATCAGGCACAGTCTGATAATTCGGTTCATCCGTTTTAGGTATGAATTGAGGAAATTCTCCATAAATCTCACCTTGCATATCTAAAGGTATTTGTTTGAAGTACTTTTTTACACCCTCTAACGAAGTAATATCTTCCCCTACAGGGCAAGAAATGTATTCTATCTTCATGGGCATTATGAGTACTTCGGAAGGGCAATCACGAAACTTACACATGCGCACGCGATACCTATGCTTATCCATGAACAGAAATTCTTCAGAAGGAACTAAAAGACTGTCTGGAAGATAAATCCTACATCGACCACCAACATAAAGAGTTCCGCGTTTAACTACTCCCCTCCACTTACCACCTTTTCCACAAACCACCGTAGCGCATGAGATAAAATCAGAATCTGGAACATCTTCAAGAGATATGATTTTTCCTATGTAAGCTAGACCTTCATTCATAAGATTATCCTTATAGGCTTATTTATGGGATCGTAAACCTCATTGACATGGCTAGCATTCACACACCATGTATTGGGACCTTGGTGTTTAAGGAGAAGTTTGCCATAACCTTCATGAATATGACCAAATACGTGCAATTTAGGTTTTATTCTTTCTACATGAGTACGCAAATGTCCACTTCCGCAGTTTTCCATTTTCATGTCTGGCCAACGTTGTACAACATCTAATATGCCCAAAGGGGGAGAGTGTGTAATCAATATATCTGTATCGTCTGGAATGAGTTTGAATTTCTCTCCTATCTGGCAATCATCTTCCATAGTGAAGGCTTTACAATGCGGATTCATGCCTTTGAATGTCTTAGTCCAAGGTGATCCCCAGATCTTCAGTCCTAGGAATTCTGTACCTGAATCGCATAAATATTGAATGCTTTGAGGTCCTTGTTTAGTTATTGTCCCGATATTATTATCGTGATTTCCACCAATGAAGACTATTCCTGCATAATTTTGCATCCAAAACCACTCGTAAACTTCTCTGTATTCATATTCATGATCTCTAGCCGTCAAATCCCCTGCCACAATCAGAAGATCCCCACCTTCAAGTTTTGGATAGTAGCCGTGTAAGTCAGATATACAGTCAACAATCATAAGATTCCTTCAAGGGAATAGAACAAGGGGGCAAGTAACTACTTGCAAAAGCTGTTTTGGTTCACTTCCCCTAAAGCATCCTGATGGACTTGCACCATCATCCTCACCTAAACCAAAAATTGGAATAAACGGCCCAGATGCGCTCTACTTTTGAGCTAAGGATGCAAAGTCAAGTTATCAAAAGATAAGCAAGCCTAAGATTTCCCACAACTACAGAAATTATTTTAATGACAACTTCGTCGCACTCAGATAATGTAAAGTAAAATATTTACTAACATTCCAGGAGGGAATATGAAAGGTGCAAAAGGTGTGCATGGTGATCCAGATAAAGGGCCACAAATGCACGAGGGTGCTCACACATTTGATAAAGGATACATTTCCGACAACGAGAAGTTTTCTCCTCGTGGTGTATATCCAGATGATCATGAACGTGGTAATCGTTATTTTGAGAATCAAAATAAGTTTGTCAAAGAAGATTCTAAGAAGCTCTACAGATCCAAATTTAGCAAGGTAGCATGATTTTAGATTTACCTTATGCCACAAGTGGTCAAGAACTCGGCGAAACGCGTCAAGCTATAACTAAGACACTCATGTCTAAGGATATTGAAGGGATCGTAAATGAACTCAAATCTTTGGATTATAAGTATTATATCTTGGTGCATGCAAAGCCTTATCCGGACCACTCAGGGCGAATAAAGATAAAGATTATCAAGGGAATACCCACTAAGCCTCATATGCAACTTTCTTGCATGTTGTTTGGCGTGGATAACAAGAAGGGCGAATTGACTTTGGAATGGGCTTTGCCTGGAGACTGGCCCACTTGGGCAGTAGGAGGAGCAAACGAACCTGTTCCGGAAACTATCGCGTCCATTCAGGCATCTGGGATCACCTATCATTATGATAGCCTTCTCAGATAAAAAAAATTTGCTTTGACTATCAAGTAAATACTTTACTTGGTTTGCGAAGTCGGCACACGGACTATAAACATGGTGAAGCCAACCTATGGGCTATAAACGGAGTATATGACAGAAGAAACACAAGAGATCCAGGAAGAAGTTCTAGAACAAGAAGTTATGGAACAGCCCAAAGAGGCTGCACCTAAAGAAGCTGATAAGAATTGGCATTACGCCAATCAAGTCATGGAAATGCAAAAGAAGCGTATCCAGGAGCTAGAACAACTCCATCAAAACAACCAGGTTAAAGCCCCAGTTGAAGAGAGGGATGAGTTCGACGATCTAGACCCTAATGATGCAGTAACTGTATTCCAAGCGCGCAAAATGGCCGAGAAGATGGCTGAAAAGAAAGCTATGGAAGCGGCTAAGCGAATGATGCAGGAATACAGTCAAACTCAAGCCGTAGCCACAGACGAGGCACGCATGAGGGCGAAGCATGAAGACTACGACTATGTTCTAGAAAACTACGCACTGCCTCTTATTAAAAACGATCCAGCTTTAGCACACAAGATACAGAACTCAAAGAATCCAGCTGAGACAGCTTATAGATTAGGAAAAATGTCCGATGACTATGAGGAGGGAATTATGAAGAAAGAAACAAGTCCTAAAGCCGAGAAGATCTTAAAAAACACTTCTAGGCCCCTTAGCGCTAATGCTGCTTCTAGTTCACTCAAAGGTCAAGCGGATAAGTTCTCTAATATGTCTAAGGCAGATGTTTGGGCAGAGTCACAGAAGTATGCTAGAGGTGCTTAAAAGAGAAATTAAATGACTATTACCGGAACCAACGCTTTACCTCAGCCAGTGCAACAGTGGTTCGATAACGTTTTGTTATCTCGCCCTATGCCTAAGCTGATCCACAAGCAGATGGCTATGAAAAAAGAGCTTCCTTCTAACTCAGGTCGGATTGCTCGTTATCGCAGGTATACAAACCTTGCGACCGCTACAGTGCCACTTCCAGATTCTGGATTGACACCCCCAGGGCAAGTTTTATCCGCTGTCGACATCGACGCGAGACTAGATTTTTATGGAACTTACGTAACAATAACCGATCAGGTTATGTTTTTGAATCAAGATCCAGTATTAAATCAAACTGTTTCCTTATTAGCTCAATCAATGAGAGAAACCGAAGATGAACTGTTGAGAAACATGCTTGCATCTACAGCTTCTGTTATTAATTGCGTTGGTGGAGTTAACGGCGATAATCCAACTGAATTAAGTAGATCTGATATTGATGCTGTTATTCTTGCATTGTTAGGTAATGATGCGATGATGATTAGTGATAATATCGAAGGTACTTTGAAGTTCGGTACAGCTCCAGTTCGTGAAGCTTTCTGGGCTATGATGAATACAGGTATTCTAGACGATTTAGAAGCAGTAACTGGGTTTATTTCACAAGCACAATATCCTAGCAATATGAACGTATTGAATGCTGAATGGGGTTCTGTATCGAACGTTAGATGGCTTTACAGCTCTAAAGGTTCTACAACTCTGAATGCATCTTTGAACGGAAATACAGTTTATAACTGCTTCGTAACCGCTCAGGAAGCTTATGCCATGATCGAATTAACTTCGGCCACAGCAAGCTTTATTTACACTCCGCCCGGTGGGCCAACTGACCCATTACGTAGACTGCAACTTGGTGCCTATAAGTTCTCTCAAGTGCCTAGGATTCTAAACGACGCTTGGATATTCAACCTGCGCGCAACGCACTCATAAGGAGATAATTTATGCCATACGCAGAACATTTCATGATTCAAGGACAATTCATTGTTCCAGCTGTATTACCAGCCAGAGTAGACGTAAATTGCGGATTTCTACCCACGAAAGTACAACTTATCGATGAAACTCTTTTTGGTAATTTAGGCACAGGTTTCTTTGCCTTGCAATCCGCATTTTGGGATTTCACAAGCCCAACAAATACCAATGGGTACAGGCTAAATGCTGCTGGAACATCACTGCTTCCATTCCAGATCAATGCCGTTCCATCAACTCTACCCCCTCCTCCAGGTATTACCCTGTATGATGGGACAAAGAGCGTTAAGTACGGCCCTCTTGTAACAGGTGGCGTATTATCTAAAGCAAATCCAGCTCAATTGACATCCGTAGCTCACGGCCTGCAAACCGGTGATCAGATCATGATCATGGAGCCCCTAACGGCTACCACTGCCATGAGCCAGCTTGCTGGTATTCCTTTCACTGTTACGGTGACTGGTGTTGATACTGTGACTATCCCAATTGATACAACTGGCGCAATGTTTACCGCTACGACCGTCACTTCATGGCGTAGAATAATCGTTGGTCCTTTGTATTACCCACAAAGTACGGTTATCACTGGAATTACCCAGGCTAACCCAATGGTGGTTACGACCGCCACTGCCCATGGTTTGACGGTTGGTCAAGTAGTTCGTTTGCGAGTTCCTGCTGCTTTGGGCATGGTTCAAGCAAATAACCTACAAGGTCTGATTACGGCTGTTACGGCAACAACCATGACCTTTGGGATTGTTCCTCTTTCTAACAATCCAGGGATTGATTCTACAGCATTTACTGCCTTTGCTTGGCCAACAGTGGCTTCTCTGCCATTTACGCCTGCACAGGTTGTTCCTATAGGTTCTGGTCCTACTCCTACGCTCACACCTCCTATCTATAACTATGACACTTTATTGGATGCGACCACAAACGTCCAATTCCAAGGTTTCACAGTGGGAACAGGTTTGCTAGCGCAGACGACCAACGGCATCATAGGTGTAAATCCTGGCGATGTTATTGCCTGGACCGCTTGGCGCGCCGACGTATAGAACCTTAAAAAAGTTCACAGTGGGGGTGAAAGTCCCCCCAAATGTAAAACAGCTTTACACCGGATTTTATGACATTTGTTCCCTCATTTTACTACGTATCAAACATAACGAATGCCAATCCCGCCGTGGTGACGACGACCACTGACCATAATTTTCAGACTGGGATGGTGGCAAGGATGAGGATTCCTTATTTGTATGGAATGCAGCAAATGAATAACCAAATTTACAGTGTTTCAGTGCTTAGTTCTACCAGTGTCAGCTTGCAATATACGCAAGTTCCAGTGGCAGTGAATGTTGACAGCACTTTTTTTGATACCTACGTAAATGCAGCGCAGAAGAATACGCCGCAAATCGTTGCCGTTGGGGCTGGACCCACGCCAGTTTTTGGAACCGTTAGGCAAACACTAAATAACGAATGCGAATATTTACTAGATGACCAAGTTTATAACAATTCAACCGTAGAAATACCTTTTTAAGGAAAACATGAAAGTACAAAAACCATCAGATATTAGTTCTCAAAACCTGCGGATTCCCCTAATCCATGCAATGATTAGTCATACAGCGGTTAACAAAGAATCCATTGAATCTCTTACACCCGAGACAGACAAGAAAGTCACTGGCGTTTTCGTAAACGTAGAATATCCAGGTCAGACAGCTAAAGTTTGTGCTCGGCTTTACAAGGGAATGCCCTACTTTTGCAGAACCTTTGAAGATGGCGAGCGCGCGACTATTCCTTTAAGTGTAGCCCGTATGATAAATGAGCGCATTGGATATGAAATCCATAGCCATCTTATAGATGAAGAAGGAAGACCACTCAAAGGTTCTAAGATAAAATGCAGATATAAATTCATGGCGGAATTCTGATGACTGTTTGGAATCTCTCTAGGCTAATCTACACTGTAAGAAAGCTGGCTGGAAGATTTGATCTTGACCAAATGCCTGATCAAGCTGGCGATGACAGAAATGTGAGTGTTTCTAATCCATCAGGCATTATTGATTACATCAATGACTTTTACCTTTTGGATTTTCCAGAGCATTTACGCACCCTTAAGCTTAGAGATTTCTTCGAATTCACAGCTTTGCCAAATGTCGGGACATACAACGTACCTAATAATATCTATCAAATTTATGATCCTGTTTATGTCGATGGCTATCAGTGTTCCTGGCATCAATATCCTGAAAGCTTTTACCGCATTTGGCCAGAGTTTAACTTCATTGATCGCAATTTATTTACTCCAGATGGAAGTAGCGGCACTTCTGCCGATCCTTTTGTTTTCAATCTTACACAAACTCCAATTCAACAAGGAACAGTCTCGATTGGTTTAAAGCCAAACATTGATGGATCTCCAAATAGTCCTAAATTGGAAACTTTTACTGATCAAGATACCCCTTGTTTACTAGATCAGCCATTAGAAGAGCAATTTGTAAATCCAGGAATCCTCAAGGGAAATCTTGGAAGCTCGGGAACTATTGATTATTTAACTGGCGTTGTCAACCTGAATTATATAACTCCCCCTCCATTGGGAACAAAAAGTAGCTGTCACTATCATCCTTATGTGCCCTCGCGTCCTAGAGATATGATGTTTTTTCAACAGCAACTCTTTTTACGTCCAATACCTAATGATACCTACAGAATAAAACTACTTGCTTATGTCCAACCTAGCGTCGCCATTTCAAATCTAACAAATGCAGGCACAAATCCAGTTAATCCCCCACCTGGGGTTTATTCACAATTCACCCCTCTTACTCAGTCATTGGACACTCAACAACCTCTCTTTCAAGAATGGTGGCAAGTCCTAGCGTATGGCGCTGCCATTAAGATTCTGATTGAAGAAGGTGACTACGACGAAGCCGAAAGATTAAAAGGCCCATTCGAAGAAAACAAACGATTAGCTCAAAGAAAATGTCTTAAACAACTCGCCAATCAGCGCATACCGACAAAATATGCAGAAAATGCCCAAAACGGACAAGCTGGCTGGCCTATATTCCCTATATATTGAGGTTTCATGGTTCAGTATCAAAACAAACCCCTTTCTGGAGATCAAAGAAATGCCTCACAGCTTGATCTGCTTAATAATAGTTTATACCTTCTTGATCTGACAGGCGACACAGGTATAACCCCAGCTGGAACACTAGCTGTTGATCACCAAATGTCAGGGAACGACGTTACGACTCCCACAGATGGTTTTCATAATCAAGTCAGTATGCCTAGCCGATCAACGCCATCGTCTCAAACAAACGCAGTTAATGGAGAAATAGCGGCAGGTATCCTTTACACCACGACAGATACCGGAGGAACGGAAGGTGAACCTCATGCAATATTGAAATATGTTATTGGAACAGATCCAACAGACGCAACGAAGTATATTGATTACCCAATCTCCTGCATTCAAGCTTTTGCTTGTTTTAATTCAACAGGAACCGTTAATGGAAATGCTTTTAATATAAATTTCCCTATCACACCCGTTACATCAGGATCACAAAGAAGCTGGACAATTGTTTTCACACAACCTCTTTCGAGTTATTTATATGGGGTTTCTGTAAATCTAGATAGTCCTTTCCTAGTAAATACTGACATATATTTCGTTAGCATTATAGCTAGATCAAATGTTGGTTTTGTAATAAGAGTAAATTCTTTTAATAATGAAAATCCTTATGCCGGAACACTTAATGTTATAGTATATGGTATATTTTAATGGGATATGAACCTAACTTAGTAGCTCCATACAAAAGCGGGCTTAGCCAGTATTACAAGCCTTTCATTATTGGAAAGGATGCTTTTGTCAAAATGCTGAATTGCTACACCTGGAGAGGAAGCGTAAAAAAGCGTGAAGGAAGTGTTGTGCTTGGTCGTATCCCTCTTTGGGGTTCTGCCACTGCTATCACTAACGCTACACCTCCAGTCGTCACTCTTGCAGCACATGGATTATTAACCGGGGACATGGTTTATCTAGAAAACGTCGTGGCAACGAATGGAACAATCACCTTAATAACCCCAGGAATTACGACTAGCATAACTACAACTGGACCTCTAAATATATCTGTTGGAAATACGGTTTATCTCACTGGAATCGTTGGTTCTATAGGAACTATCCTTAATCAAGGAACATTCCCCATAATCTCCATTTCAGGTTCAACTATCGTTTTGTCTGTTTCAACAAACGGATTATCTTATTCTTCTGGAGGAACAGTAGAACTTGGCGGTCTTGAGAAACAGGCCTTTTATATCACGGTGATAAATGCAAATACATTTTCTCTTCAAGTTTTGAATGCGCTTCCCCCTGGATCTCAAAACGTTGTGGCTTCTGGGCAAGGCGCTTCGGCTGACATTTATTTGCCAATAGTCGGTACAAGAACATTCCTCCTGACATCAACAGGAAACGAGCAACTTGTTGTTTTTAATCCCAAAGAAGCTTGGCTTTACAATACAACGTCTAATAGCTTCATTGACATTAGTTTTAACACCACAGGTGCGCCAATTACATGGTCGGGAACTAAGGATAATTTTTTCTACACTTCCAATTTTGCTACAGTAATGTGGTCTACAAACAATATTTTCAATACGGTTGCTCAACCTGTTGGGATTCGTTTTTTTAATGGAAGCACAACAAACGGATGGGCCGATTTTCAACCCATGGTTAATTCAATATACTTAAATTCCGCGCTAATGATTCTTCCTTATAAAGGCCGCTTGGTTGCACTTAATACGACAGAAGGAAGTAATGCCACTCCACAAATAGGAAACAAAAACTTTTATAGTCGTGCTCGTTGGAGTCAATTAGGTACTCCTTTCGTGGCAAACGCTCCTGCTGGATTCTCAAACGACGCCACGGCTTGGCTAGATAATGTGCCTGGAAAAGGAGGATATATAGATGCAGATACCAGTGAACAAATCGTTGCATGTGGAATTGTCCAAGATACCCTTATCGTGGGATTTCAATTCAGTATGTGGAGGCTTCGCTACACAGGAAATGAGATTTTACCCTTCGTCTGGGAACGTATTAACACGCAATTTGGAATCGAAGGCACTTTCACTACCGTCGAATTTGATGAAGGACTTTTAGGTATAAGTCGCCGAGGAATTATCAGATCCACTTTCAATGATGTAGACCGCATTGATCTTGAAGTTCCCGACTTTGTAGATAGTTTCGAAGATGGTGGAACCGTTGAAGGGATTGATCGTATTCAAGGCATTCGTGATTATCAAAAGCGCTTGGTTTATTGGTTATATGGAGATACTGGCACCAATGCGCAAACTCCAAACAATGTTCTTTGCTATAATTACCAGGATTCAACATGGGCACAATTCCAGCAAAGTTTTACTACTCTAGGTCAATATAAGCAAACAGTAGATAGCATTTGGAGCACTTGGACAACAATTTGGGCTGGAGATACTTCAACTTGGGAAACTCCCCTCGATCAGCAAAACACAATAATCATTGTTGCCGGTGATGTAAGTTCACGTGTCTGGCAAATAATGGCTCCTGACGTTTCAACTGATAATGGAATTAATTACAACTTTGTTTTAACCACAAATTTGATAAATCCATACTTCAACAAGGCAATGCGCTGTAGACTTCAGTATTATGATTTATATACGACAGGAACAGACAATTGCCAAGTTACATTGCAAAATTATATAGATGATAATTCTTCAGCTCCTTGGTTGCAAAGAGTCGTTAACTTATCTAGCGCAACCGACAATTCGAAATATACGCGCGTTTTCTTGGGGATGATAGCTAGACAGCATCAAATAACTATTACTCTTAGCGCTGCGCAGTTAGCTGATCCATTGGTAGGATCTTCAGATTTTGAACTTCAAGGAGTTATCTTCCATACAAGAAACGAAGGAAGGATCAAAAGATGAGTTATGCACCTATCAATTCTCAATCTTCTTTTCTTCCTGTCGAATTTGCTTTACCTAAAGATGAAAGTAGCTTCATAGATTTTATATGCAAAAGAGAAAGACTTACGGCTGATATTGTCAATATCAAGGAAAATGGAAATTACGAAAACAATGAAATATTATCAGGTCAGCAATACTTCGCGATTAACTTCTCTCCCAAGAAGAATAGGTATACTTACCGCACAGTAGTCAATTTCGGCGCGTTGCCAAATGCCATGAATAAAGCTGTTGCACATGGAATAAATATTACTAACGGAACAATCTTCACTAGGATCTATGCAACAGCTACGCAACCAGGAACTTCTTTCATTCCAATTCCCTATGCAAGCAATAACGCTAATGATAATATAGAATTATTCGTAGATACAACTAACGTTAATATAACAACTGCAAGCGATTGGACTGCATACGTCACATGCTATGTCGTGCTTGAATATATAAAGGCTTAAATATGGCATTCTGGGATTTTATATTAGGCTCAAAGTCTAAAATGATCAGTACACTAGATAAAAATCAACAAAAGATGCAGGACCAATATACGCAAGGTATTCAAAGTAATCCTCTTTATCAGCAAGGAAATGACTACTTAATGAAGCTTCTTTCTGGAGATACTTCACAGTTTGAACAACCTCTGATGAATCAATTCAATCAACAGGTTATTCCGGGTATAGCCGAACGCTTCGCCGGAATGGGCACGGGTGCAGGTGCTGCCGGATCAAGCGCTTTAAACAACTCCTTGGGAACTGCCGGGACTAATCTAATGTCTCAATTAGGTGCTATTAAAGGTGGTTTGCAGCAACAAGGCGCTCAAATGGGATTGCAATATGCACAGCAACCATATACAAACATGCTGAATGGAATGAACGTGAACACTCAGGCAATGCAGCCAGGATCACAAGGACTTCTTCAGACAGCTTTACCTGCGATACTTGGAGCTATGACAGGAGGGGTTGGCCTTGCCGCTGCCGGTCCTCTAATGAGCATGTTTGGCGGTATGTTTAATAAAGGTGGTTCAGCTCCTCAAGGTGCTTCATTCCAGAGTAATAATCCTTGGGCTGATTCGCAAGGAAGTTCATTCCAATCAAATTCGCAAGGAAGTTCATTCCAATCAAACAATCCTTGGGGGAAATAGGCTATGCCACAGATTCAAGTACTTCCAGAGAAATATAATACTGGTGGGTTAATAGGCCAAGGTATAGGCCAGGGATTTGCCGGCGGTCTTAACGCTGGTCTGGCTGAGTATCAACAGCAGAAAGGGCAAGAACGTGAGCTTAGTTTAGCTAAGCAACTGCAAGAAGCAAAGCTTAAACAGCACTATGCGGAAGAAGAACGTCAAGAGAAGAAAGAGCAACAAAAACAACAACAAAACTCGAAGTTGCTAGGTGCTCTTTATGAGCAAAGCGGTGGCGATTTAAACAAGATGCTCCAAGGTATTCAGTCCGCTCCTATTGACCTTCAACAAAAACAGATCCTTGGAAATCAAGTTGTTGCTCAGATGAAACAGCAACAAAAGTCGGCTACTGGGCCAAAGATCCCTGCTGCTGAACAAGCTTTGACACCTGATATGGTAATAGCAAGAGATAAAGTTAAATCACATCCAGATTATAAAAATATGACTCCAGAGCAGGTTTTTGAATCTGTTTTAGACAATAAAGGAAGTCGTACTTTAGCAACTCAGATGGCAGAAACTAGGGCAACGGAACTTGAAAATAAGCGTGAAGATGACAAGATCTTACGATCTAACTTTGAATCAGAAAGAGACTACAGCACTAAAGTCTCTGACAAAATTTTAGAGCAAATGAGAGATTTTGACGCATCTTACGATGAAAAGGTAAATAACCTAGACCAAATGGAATCTACAGCTAAAGATCTGTCATTTACTGGTTGGTTATCCGCAAAGACTGGTTTACCTTTGGGTACATCACCTGCTGATGCTCAATTCCAATCAGCTGTTAAGAACTTTACCGTGGAAGATATTAAAAGTTTGGGCAGCAGACCTAACGTCTGGATTGATAAACAGATCTTCAATAGCTTACCTTCCATTGATAAAAGAGAATGGGCAAATAAAGTAGTCATAGAGGCTAAAAGATATGGTGTCGATGTAGCTAAAAACTATTGGGATAATGTGCGCAATTTATCGGCACAAGATATCAAAGAAACTTCAATGCCTGGTAAGTCCGGATATGTCAAACGTGACGTGGCTGAAAGAGCTAGGGCTTTGAATGATATATATCAAAAGGGAAGGCTTAAAGAAAGCAAGCTTAAGATTCAAACATACATGGAGAATGATGATCCTTCTAAGATCCAATCTTTGGATAAAGCCGAGCCCGGCACTCCCCTAACTCCAGCAAGATTAGCCTATCTTGAATCTATCACTAAAGATCCAGAAGTTGCACGTCAGATGGCAAAGAATCTTGGATATGAAGTGCCTGAAGGGGAAGAAGCGGCTATGCCTCAAGCACAAGTTGAAGCTCAACCAGCACAGCAAGCTTCCCCTATGGGCCAAGTGCCTCAAGAGCCTCAATCTCAAATGCAACAACCTGCACAAACACAACCTATTGGAATGCCTCAAGAAACCGCATTAGAGGCACAAGGACAGGACATCGCATCTGATACGACTGAACCATTGACTGAGGAAGGAAAATCGCTCCCTGCGCCTTTACTTGATTTTATAAATAAAAAAGCTAAAGAGGTTGGAGAAACTAAAGGTTTTGGTTCACCATGGGAAGATGTCAAACGAGTAATTAAGGAAAAATATCCAAATGTTGCGAATGCTTTGTCTGCTACAAAAAAAGAATTCAATGCCCGCAAAGAGCAATTTGTTTCTGAGATAAATGAAGCACCACAACGCAGGTTAGCTAAAGAAGCAGAGCAAGCTAAAGAGACTAATACGGAAAAACCTTTGGCTAAGGAAGAGAAAAGTAAAGGAACTCCTAAACCTGATATATGGGATTCTTCACAGAAAAGAGTACAGGTTAGAGCTTTAGAAAGTCTGATTGGACTTCCAGGAAATGCTGAAGCTGTTGGAAAATGGATGATAGGTTTCATACCAGGTTTAAAAGATCACACAACTCAACACTTGCCAACTTCTACGGATGTTCGAAATACTATTAAAGATTTGACAGCAGGTGCTTTTGAACCAAAAACAGAAATGGATGAGAAGATAGACGCATTAGGCAGTAATATCGTTGCTAATGCCATGTCTGGTGGATTAGGATTCTTCAGGACATTAGCAATACCAGTCATAGGAGCTTCAACTAAAGAAGGGTTGACATACACTGGTTTTAGCAAGAATGTTTCAGATCTGGCCGCTTCGGGCACTATGTTATTTTTTGATGTTATGGCTGGTCGCATACAAAATGGTGGAGCAAGACAATATGCTACAGGCATGCTGAACGATGCAGATAAAAGACTAACTCCTGGGTCATATGTTCATTCTAGAGATTTTAATAAAGAAGCTCGAAAACTCGAAAAAGAAATGACTAAAGGCGGTAAGTCTGATTCTCATGGACCTGCACTTACCAAGATTGAAGAATCACTGAAGTTCAGCACAGGTGGTAAACTTCCAATGGAAAACGCTGTAGGCATGAGAAAAACCGTTAATGAGATCATAGAAGCCAAAGGCGGATTTGATCTCACTAAAGATAAGAGCATAGGAAAGAAAGCTGTTTACTGGCTAAACAGATTCAAAAGCCTTTTACTTAAGGCAACTGATCAATATGCAAAAGTTGATCCAGAATGGGGAAAACTTAATCGTGCTGGAAATGAGGCATATGCCACATGGGCGACTAGCAATTCTTTAGGGAATATACTCCAAAAGAACTTTGGCGATAAAGTTTCTGATCCACTCACAAGAAAATTATTTGGTTTTGTAGGTGTAGGAGCTAAAGCAGCTGCTACGGTTGGAGCAGTAGGTTTGTGGCCTATATACCACACTCAGAAGATTGTTCATAGAATGGTTGCATCCCCTGCTTTACGTAATCATTATAGCCAAGTCATGAAGAACGCAGTTGAAGGTAATATCCTGCAAGCTGGCGTTAACATGAATGCAATCGAAAGAACCATGCAACAGATGGATATAAAAGAAAAAAAACAGCAATTCACTCTAGTTGAACAAGCCCGTAAGGATGTAGCCAAGAAAAAGAAACGCTAATCAAACTCACTTGCCACTACACAACAGCCTATCGCAAGGTAGGCTATGATTCCAATAATCACAACGATAGCCATTATTCCCCTGCCTTTGCTAGCTCTATAGGCATTACGCCTTTTATGATGAGCACGGTTTTTATTACCAATATATCTTTTTCCAGCTCTGTAAATTTGGTATTCATCCACATCACTGAAGTCAGTAAAGATGTGATGATCGTTATCATCAAAATTACAGTATCAGCATGTTTTTTTATCCAGTCCATATTATTTCCTATTCCTCTCTTCTATAGCGCACAATCTTCCATGAAAGTCTTTTATCTCATCTTTAATGCTATTGATAATTCCCATCATCATACGCATATCAGACCTAGATTCTGCTCGTGACCATAAAAATAATCCTATAGCTATCCCCATAAGGGCCATGTTACCGGCTAATATTGTAAATACATGCATCCATTCCATAAACCCATCCTTTGTTGTTTGTTCGCCCAAAATTCTATCACATCCCACAGAATATTTCCAGACAAGACATTTTTTCATCTAGTTATAGCAAGTTATAGGCAGTTATACACGGTTATAGCTATAACTTTTCACTCAAACATCATAAACATTTCTTTAAAGATAAACTTGCACCTGCTAAGGTGAGAATCAAGTAAATATTTTACTAAACGATAAAACCTAAAGAGGTCAAAATGTCAGGGAAAAATCCACTCGGTCTATCTAAAGAACCGCAAGCATACGAAGGTATAAATGTTATCGTGCCCATAGGGGGATGGAACTTCGTTAAAGCTAAAATAGATCCAACTACAAGCGCTAAAAAGAATCCTGTAGGAACTCTTTGGCTAAACACTGTGTTACAAAACCTCTGGGTTCAAACTCAGCCAGGTAACTGGGTTCTTTTATCTAGCGGTGGATCAGACATTGTCGCTATTGTCAGCGGTAGCGCAACGCAAATAACTGCCGTAACTAACGCAGGAATTACCACTCTAACGATTCCAGCAACTTTCATTGCCCCTGGATCAATTACATCTATAACGACTTTAACCGGTGGAACAGGCATTACCGCAACCACCGGAAATATCGTTGCCTCCGCAGGGAACATAACTACCACTTTAGGTTCTATAACTTCAGCAACTACTCTGACTGCCACATCGGGAGCTATCACAGCTACTAACGGTAATTTTGTTGGAACAGCAGTTGGCACAGGTATTCTTTTAAACTCTGCTCAAGCATCTGGTATTGCGGCTAATCCCGTTGTAGTTAATGGAAGATCTGGTAGAGCAACTTTTACAACTGTTTCGATTGCTGCTGGCGCTGATCTAACATTAACTCTAACAAACTCTGCAATCACTGCTTCGACAACCGAAGTTATGCTCAGCATGAGTGGGGCAACTAGCGGTTCAGCTTTAAGCATAAAGAGCAAGACCGCTTCGGCTGGATCTCTGGCAATTGTGGTTACAAACGGAACGGGAGCGACCACAACAGTAGCTGATATTCAAATTGACTTCTTAGTATTAAACGCATAAGGAGTTAAATATGACGCCTAGACTAATGAAACGTCAGGTTAGAACCTTTGCGGGGGCTAGCCTAACCACTTCTTATCAAGCGGCTGGAGCAATCGTAACTATCTCAGCCTATAAGTTGATCATAATTAATGGTACAACTACTGACGTACAAATTCAGGATCAGACAACGAACGATGTTTTCTATGTACCTGCATCTACCACGTTGAATATTTCTGAAGGATTGTCCGGATCTGGTCAAACTGAAGATTCAAAAGCTATGGTGCCTGCTAATACTCTTTATATGGTCAAGCTCCCCTCTGGAGCTGCCGGAACAGGCACGCTATCCATAACCGTTTTAGGATTTTAACATGACGTCATCGCCGCAAAGCCCAAATTCAGATTCATCTAGAAATCTATTAAAATATTCTGGTCAGAATTATCAATTTCTTCCCACTTACCGAAGAAATAGAGCGCCTGATCATAATGATTTAAGAGATCCCTTAAATCAAGGGTACTACCCGGTGCCCTCTATTTGGATAGATACTAGTGATCTTAACGTTTATATTTTAGTTAAGGCTGAAGCTCTGAGAAATGGCGGAGCACTTTGGGTGCTTTTCTCCACTGCGGCAGGTGATCTATTAAATATCCAGGTGGATACAAATGGTTTAGGGATTAACAATCCGGTGGTTCCTACGGCTGCCGGAACAATAAGCCTCACAGGAAATCAAGTAGGCCCAGGGGTTGTTGGTCTAGATGTAATTAGATCTAATACTTCAGCGGAACACATTATTACATTAGAAATCCAGGATTCTTCCAGTGCGGCTGTTTCTACTCCGGCTTTAAATGGTGTCTCTCATTTTGATAGTGCTCAATTTGGCGTTGATCCAAATGGATTTGTCACTTTAGCAGCTGGGATCCCCCTAGTAGATCTGCATACAGCACTTTATATTGTAAGTTCAGCAGGAGTTGGATCAGGAACGGGAGCCAACTATACAACCATCGCAACGGCGATAACGGCGGCTGTAGCAAGCGGGATCAACTCCACAATTTTTATCATGCCTGGTTTGACTGGGGTGTATACAGAAAACCTAACACTTCCACCTGGCATAGACCTAGTGGCATTTGATGCGGACGCATTAACCCCAAATGTCACAATTAGCGGTACAATCACTTGCACGGGATCAGGTTCTAACAGCATTTCGGGCATTCGGCTTCAGACTAATAGCGCACCATTCTTGACGGTTTCTGGATCAGCAGCCACGGTTGTTAATTTAAAAAGCTGCTATCTGAATTGTCTGAACAATACCGGCATAAGCTATACAAGTTCAAGTGCAAGTTCACTTATCCAGATCACGGATTGCCGAGGAAATCTTGCCACAACTGGTATAGCTTTATGGAACTCAACTTCTGCTGGCATGATCAGAGCAGACTATACGTACATGAATAACACAGGAAAAAGTACAACTATTTCTAGTAATTCCGCTGGGGGATCTAACCTGTATTTTTGTGATTTTGGCATATCCGTTGGATCAACTGGCGCCGGATTAATAGGGGTTCAAGATTCTGTCGTTGATTTGGCCAACACAGGCACTCAGGCAACAGGACTAACTGTTAATGGATCAGGTGCAGCTTTTTCAGTGAGTTCCTACTTTTCTAGCGGAACTGCATCCGCTATCTCTATAGGATCTTTGGGAAACTTAATTCTTGTAAACGGCGCTGTAAACAGCTCTAACACGAATGCCATAACTGGATCAGCAGGAGGGGTTTTAAACATTGGTGGAACTATATTTAACGGGACATCAAGTTTGATAAATGCTGCGCTTACCATTACGGGTTATCCATTATCGACCTTACAGGGCGGAACAGGTCTCACAGCATCGGGGACAGTAGGCAATGTGCTGACCTCAAACGGGACTATCTGGACAAGCACAGCTCCTGCAACCTCTGGAACTGTAACTAGTGTCTCAGGTACAGCAAATCAAGTTTCCGTAGCCACTGGCACTACAACTCCCGTCATATCTCTCATAGGCCCTTATACTCCCGCAAATTACACAGCGCATGGGGTATTAATAGGAGAGGGCACAAGCTCTATAGCTGCGACGGCCGTAGGAACCACCGGTCAGGTTTTAACCGGCGTGACAGGCGAAGATCCAGTTTGGGCGGCTCCGGCCGCA
>QGNH01000139.1_pt1 | contig 40604 bp, 55 predicted proteins | sample 1735481 | NCBI WGS metagenome assembly QGNH01 (sample SAMN09239004, study PRJNA386568) | Viral metagenome, whole genome shotgun sequencing project. | reverse complement strand
TTTGGGTTATGAGCCCAACGAGCTACCGGACTGCTCCACCCCGCGTCACCGTGTACGAGTGTTCTCTACGCCGATAGGTTTCTTAAACCACACGCCGTAACTTGTCAAGGCCTATTTCCATAAATCCCATCGGGAGACATTTTCTCCGGGCGCCGTTTTTGATCGCCTCATCTTTTCCCGAGGACGCTGAAGACGTCGGGAGGCCGGTCGAGTCCCCGGATGAAGGGAGAAGGGATCTTCTCCATCCGGACAAGATTTTCCACGAGGCGCGCCGTTTTGCCGCAGATGAGGATCTGATTGGCCCGGGCAAGGTTCTCCAGCCGCGAGGCAAGGTTGACGGTCGCGCCGAGGACGGTGTATTCCTTTTTCCGCGGTGAACCAAAAATCCCGGCCATCACATCACCGGTTGCGATTCCGATCCCGATGGCGATTCTTCGCTCCGCGTCCGAGATCTTTTCATTGATTCCGGCGATCTCCTCACGGATGGCCAGCGCGGCCTGCACCGCCCGGCCGGCATCATCCTCACCGCCGACAGGCGCCCCGAAGATCCCCATGATGCTGTCCCCGATATGCTTGTCCAGCGTCCCATTGTGGCGGAAAATGATGTTGTCGAGGGGCGAGAAGTAGTGGAGATTGAGGAGATCAGAGAGCTCGGAGGGGTTGAGCCTTTCGGACAGGCTCGTGAACCCCCGGATGTCGGTGAACAGAACGCTCACGTTCACGCGCTTCGGCAGCAGGGCCGTACCGCTCCTCTGAAGCTCGGTGAGAACCTGTTCCGAAACGAACTGCTTGAGCCTTTTCTTGATGTTGTACTCCCGGACCTTCGCCCGCAGCTCATCATTCTCGAACGGCTTCGTCAGGAAACCGTCGATCCCCTCGTTGACCGCCTCGATGGCGCTGGCCATCGTCGCATAACCGGTCAGCATGATCCGGGTGATCTCCGCGTTCAAGCGGCCAATCTCGATCAGGGTCTCCAGACCGTCCATCCCCGGCATCCGGTAATCGGAGATGACCGTCTCGATATCCCGACCGTCGCTGCGGATGATGGAGAGCGCCTCCTCCCCGTTTTCGGCGAGGACGATCCGGTAACCGTCCCTCTCCAGGACCTTCTTCAGGGAGCGGCGCACCCCCTCCTCATCGTCGACCACTATCAGACCGTTCATGCTTCCCTCCTTCGGCAGGGGAGTTCGACGGTTACGACCGTCCCCCTCCCCTTTTCGCTTGCAACACGGATCTGGCCTCCGTGCCGCCGGATGATCTCATGGGACAGGTAGAGGCCGAGGCCCGTGCCCCGGCCGACCGTTTTCGTCGTGAAAAAGGGCTTGAAAATGTCCTTCAGGGAAGCCTCGGGGATCCCGATCCCCGTATCGCGGCATTCGACGACGATGGTGTCGGCTGACTGCTGCCACGTCGTCAGGGTGATCCGCCCCTTCCCCTCCGGGAGCGCCTGGAGGGCGTTCCGGATAATGTTGATCAGGACCTGCCCCAGGTTGGCGAAATTCCCCTCGACAGCCGGGAGGGCGTCGTCGTATGCCTTCACGATCTCCACCGGCAGGTTCTTGTACTGGTTGAACTAACGTCTTGTTAAAGAAACACCGCTGATGCACATATAGCAAGGGCTTCCCGAGGGAAGCCCTTTTCTCTGTTATCTACCGTTATCTACGGTCTGGCCTATCTTTTATGCCCCATTTTCATAGGAGCAAAATAACCACGGTGGCCAGTACGGCCCCGATCCCGCCGGCCAGGACGTTTGTCTTTACTTTGTCCATGAAGGTCGGCTGCGCAGCCTTCAATTCCTGTTCAAACAATTTTTCCTTCGCCTCTCCCATCTTCGCCGTCATCTCGGCCATGTTTTTATAGATGGAGATCTGGTCCTCCAGGAGTTTGACGGTTACCTTGATAATCTCAAGTTGTTGCCGGAGTTCAGCCGAGCCATCCGCGGCAACGGTAAGCTGTTGCTCGCAGATTTTCGCCTGTTCCAAGGCGACGATCATCCTCCCAGCCGTTGCGTCGTCAAAGCAAATATCCTGAGCGAAGCTACTTAACGGGCAAAGGAGCAAAACCAGCAGCAGTAAAACGGGTACGAGTCTCCGCGTTTGTAAGTGGCGCTTTAACATGTTCTTTCTCCTTCTGCAGGTCATTGTATTTCAAGGCCAGCGTTTTATATTTCGCGTCCGACACGGCAAGTCGCGACTGATAGTCCTTGATTTGAACGTCCTTTTCCTTCAACTGGTTTGTGAATTGTGTCTGCATCTGCGCCTGGGCGGCGTTGATAGTTGCCGTGGAATCCACCACTTTGGGAGCAGAGGGCCAACTCGTATAGATTAACAGAGCGATTGCCAGAACGAACACAGCAAGAATGCCCCATCGTTGCTTAGTCATTATGATTTGCATAGTTTACTACCCCTAAATATGCTCCCCGGATTGCTCCGGGGAGCTGGTTTGTGTGGCGGTCGGCCTATGCCACAGGGGTGTTGGCCTGAATCGCGGCGCTAAGGGCCGCGGACTGCGTTCTCAGCGAATCTGCCAGTGCCTGAAGTTTTACAGGGTCTTCCTTCAGTGTCGCAATCTGAGCAGCAAGGCCATTCACTAACTGGATAATGCTCTCATCCAGACCTTCGTTCTCTGTTACCGCTGCCTCAAGGGCATCCAATTCAGCACTCATAGTCTCCTCCTTTCTCTGGATCGCCTTGACAATTTTGAGAATTTGATCCAGTCGTTGAGTTACATAAGACGGAAAATTGAGAAAATCCTTGATAGTCATTGGTTTACCCGCCTTTCCTAAAATTGGCTGGAGCTGTCGGTGGCGTGGACATCGGATAATCGTAGCGCACTTCGTTAGAATAGACCGATTTAAGCCCATTTTTACCGTTCGCAGTTGCAACGAAATACTTCGTTATCGTACTTCCATAAGGGCCGGACAGATAAATGGTCGCCACGTAGGTAAATGTTGGCCCCGTACCTACAAGTGCTGACGGATAAAGGATATCGACCGCCTTGATATATCCCGATCCGGCAGTTGGGCTATAGTAAAGGCTCCATCCGCTGATATCCGCCAGGCTTTCCGGTTGTTCCCATGAAAAAGTAATTTTCACTGTCGCCGTAGGATCTGCTGCAAGTGCTGGAAAAGCGATCAAGAATATAATCGCCAAAATCAGAATAAGTATTTTCATGTTGAATTTCCTCCATCAGTTTCACGAGTCGACATTTTTAGGAGATATACTGGGCGCTTCATTCGTATTAGTCCCCCCAGTGTTTAATGTGGTTATTGTCTTTCCGATATTCCATATCCCGAAACTCGCCACGAAGAACCATGTCATAAAACTTTCCATCTTCTTCACCGCATCAGCCACGAAGGGCACAAAAATAGCGGCTATGAGGATCACCAAATAAACAAACGTCAGTAACGCATTGATAAACGCACCTGAAATCGTTCCGTCTTCATTCATGACTCTCATTGCCCCGCCTCATCCATTCTCTATTTTGAGAGGTCTTCTTTACTACGTCTGCGATAGCGGCTCCTTTCGCCTCGGCCTCAAACAGCGCCGCCATGAACTTGTCTTTATTGTTCTGACAGACGAGAAACCAAACAACCGATGCAGCAGATGCGCCAATACCAATTCCGGTCAATAGTAGTTCCATAATCATTTACCTCCTTGCTTTACCAGTAATTTATCCCATCGGTTCCTCGCCGGTATTGGTTCCCGTACTTCTCGACCTTCTTTGAGTAATCATAGTTCACTTCGCAGAAATCCAGCACGCCCCACTTCATTTGGATCTTTTTCCTCTGGCAGCATATCTTCATCAGATCCCAGTCCAGCATCTGCGCTCGTTGAAATTCCCCGTAAAGCGTTGCCTTTCCGCCGTTGTAAATCTGATAAGCGATCCACAGTACCCCCGACCAATTCTCTTTTGTGTGAATCCGGTGCATATAGAACGCCTGCATCCGGATCGCCTGTTTCGGGTTGTACGGATCGAGGGCCTCACCCATGAGGGATGAGATATACTGCGCCGTCTTCGGCATGAACTGAGCGACACCCTGTCCGGCATCCGCAGCCGTGACCGTTGTCCGGCAAGCGGATTCCTGTTTGAGTTGCCCGACGCCGTACCAATAGGGGTACTGAATCCCGAAGTAGCGCGTGTGCTCGATCCGCGCATCCGTGATCAGAGATTCGCACCGGTCAAGAGCGTGAACGCATGTGATCGAAATAAGGGCCGCTATCCATACGGTCAACAACGCTGCAATCAAATGCCATTGCTCTGCCGTATTCATTTTGCGAATCATGGTGTAACCTCAAAATGGTCCAGCACCTTCATCCGATGATAAGATGAATCGCCTAACGCCCGAACGGCCCAATACATTGGCTGGTAAACGGCATATGGATAAGGATGGTCGCGCATGGTGATCCGGAAATACCAATCAGCATCCAATTTCGGGATTGTCTCACGCCTGAGAATATCCGCCTCCCGAATAAGGTCAAGGCAGGTTTCATTGACTTCCTTGCTAACCACCAAGATAATCGTGCCATCGATCCGGTAAGCGTAATCGTGCATGAACGCTTCCCTCGGAACCCGGTCTCCCCACGCATCATAAATGAGAGGAAACCGGGGAACGCTTGCTCCATCCGATTCCATCTCGACCGGCATTTCAATCCTTTTGTCCCCGTCTATCCAGATCAAAGGGACCGTTAATTTACGGACAAGCCGTCCCTTGAAATATCCCAGATCCTCCGAAAAAATGTTGTTGAGAAATTTCGCCACTCCGACAAACCTCCTGAGAGGAACGTTTACCCGCCGATAGCAAAAGCATAAATGACCACACCATAGTAGGCGGTCAGAAAAGCCATACCGCCCCAATGGTGTTCCGTGAGAAGATTCTCCATGTTCAAATATGGGAACAAGAACTTTCGTGAAGCGTGCGCATAGAGGACCCCCATCGTTACAAACATCAGTTTCGTGATAAAGAGACCCAAAAGACCCATCCGGGCCTCCGGGGGAATGAACAGTACGGCGATTGACACTACGCAGAGCATGGCCAGTTCCGTCCTGATCCGCTTGATTCTCTCCCATAAGGTCAGAGTAATTTCATCCATAGACTCACCTGACCTTAGCCAGCAGCAGAATCACCGCGGCAATAACCGGCAACAGGAGATAAAGCCACCAGAGTTTCATTAAATCCGCCCCATTAGCAACAGGACAACCAAGATCAGGATTAGCAATCCTACGCCGCCGAAGGGATAATATCCCCAGGTGTGAGAGTACGGCCATCCGGGATAGGCCCCGAAAAGCACTACGATCAAGATGATTAACAGTACCGTTCCTAAGCTCATACTTACCTCCTTTCAATTTAACGGCCTAACCCCCAACGGATCGAAGCCGTGTGTCGAACTTATCCATCCTCTTTTCACACTCCCTAAAGGGGATTTTGTCGTGCATGTTGTCAGCGATTCTTATCAGTTCCGCCTTGATAGCCTCTTGATTCAGAGTAGAATGTTGCCTCCATTCGAGAGCCGACTGAGCCACAATCTGTTCTTTCTCTTCCAACAATTCCCGAATCCGTTTCGCCTTTTCATCGTTCCGCTTCTCTTTTTCCACGTCGGCAGCATCGCGTTTGGCGAAGTACCGTTTAAAGATCCCCGTCACCAAGGATAAACTGAGCGGTATTAAGAGCAGAGTCAAAACAATAGACACGTCGTAACTTTGATTCATGTCCATTACGAGTCCCCCTTTTGGGCGGTTATGTTAGGTTATTCCAAGAATCGCCTTTAGTCTCTACAATTCTCTACATTTTATATAATCACGCTGAATTTGTACTTACGGACATTACTCGTCAGAGGATAAACCACCGTCTCCCCATCAAAAGATGTTATTCCGAGCAAATCCCTGTTAGGGATCGGTCCAAAATTGACAACATTCTCATGCTCCTCAACTGAACCATCCACCAGAATGACAGTCACACGATATCTCTCTTTCACCAGTCCTAATACTAGCTTCGCCTGATTGGCTTTCTTCGTTTTTGCAGCACCCACTTCACGAGTCTCCTATTTATATTTATACTTTATAATCACGATACCGGAACCGCCATTTGCTCCAGTTCCGGTATTTGTTCCATGCCCACCGCCACCGCCACCAGTATTAGCCGTGCCTGCTGTTGCCGTCCCGCTATGTCCTCCAGCACCACCGCCGCCATTTCCCCCCGCACCTTCTCCGTTGCCATTTGACCCACCACCGCCACCACCTGCAATCCAATGAGTTCCAGCTATATCAACACCAGCATCGGCGGCAATAAGTAAATCAGAGTATGCAGATACTCCCGCACCACCGGCTCCGCCAGTCGAAGGATCAGAGGCATTCGCGCCAATAGCCCCCGCACCGCCACCACCACCACCAGCATTTGTAGAATTATTGACAGAACCGCTCCCACCATTATATCCCTGACTTCCTGTCCCACCAGTGTTTCGGGTCTTCCCACCATCTGCACCGCCACCACCACCACCTGAACCACCGTTACTGCCCTTATAATCCCCTGTATTGCTAAATCCTGCTCCGCCGCCGCCGCCAAGTGCCGTTAATGTATCAAATACTGAGTCGTCTCCGTTTACTCCTTTTTGGGGATTGTTCCATGCCCCTGCTACACCGTGTCCACCAATTCCTACCGTGACAGAATACGCCTGCGCTGTAACTGCAAATGCTGCATTATATTGGACTCCACCGGCACCGCCACCACCCGCATTAGCACATCCACCAGCGCCACCTCCACCTACAACAAGGACTTCAACATTCCCACCAGAGATAACAATAAAATCAGAATCTTCCTCCAGGAAAAGTTCCAATTCACCGACAGACGGATTTCCATTCGGGACGGAGGTAGTACCGACTATCTTAAAGTAACGATAGGCAGCAGAGGTGCCAGCGAGAGTATATGTCTTCTTCTGTCCCGGAGATGTCCATGATACTCCGGTTTGAGAATTTAACGCCGTCAGATCGCTCTCATCTGCCTCATTGCAACCATATAGAGTCCACGCATCCATTGTCTGCGCATAGTAATCGGGATTACTCCATGCAGTTACAGAGTATGAAGTTATTGCCCCTTTCCGACCGACCAATGCACCGGGCGCGCCCTCTAAGTCTATCTTCAACCACTCTGATCCGTGTCCTGCTCCAGACCAGACAGAAGCGGAGACATTATAATGGTCAAACGCTCTCCATGAATCGCGTCCCGTATAGGTGGAGGATGCCGTTGCTCCCTGACCAGTTGCCGTTAAGGGAAGCGTCACGTCTACTAAACCGAGAAAGACGTGTGTTTTATAATCGCCATCTGTATATATGGTTCCGCCGGTCGCAGCGACGAAACCTGGTCCGGATGACCAAATCGCCTCTGCCCCCAGATAGACCTTATCGGCGGCATTCACGTCGATCATTATTTTGTCCGCATCGCTGAGTTTCATGTCTATGCCCCCACGATGATATAGAGTGTCGCTGAATCCACCGGGCTGAGGGCATCGTATTCCGTCTGCGTGAGCTGCACGATCGTAGCAATATTTTCAGACGATACAATATCCTCAACTTCCACCGCCGATGTTGCAAGATTACCACCCGAGTCAAACGTCGCCACTAATCCCGTAGGGGCAGGCGAAGTCGCCACCTTTGTCGCAAGTCCCGCAAGGCTTTGATTGTCTGACTCAGCGGCGTGAACCAGCGAAGCGAGTTTAGAGGATGTGACCAGATTGCCAGCGGAGTCAAACTGTGCCAGGTATCCCGTTGGGACCGGTGACGTAGCGACCTTGTCGGCCTTGCTCGCGTCAGCCGCGCCGATTGCCGAGGATAGTTTTGAGGACTTTACGATATTGCCCGCAGCATCGAGTTCGGCAACGTATCCCGTTGGCGTGGGTGAGGTAGCCACCTTGTCGGCCTTGTCAGAGGCGTCAACGATGTCACCAGGAGTTTTATCAGATACCGCAAGATTCCCAGCGCTGTCAAAGATAGCAATGAGGCCAGCAGGATCAGGGGAATCTGCCACTTTATCGGCCTTCGTTGCATCCGGTTCAGAGGAACCGATGTCGGATACTTCCTTTCCAGATACAGCAAGGTTTCCGGCGAAGTCGAAGGTGGCCACGAATCCTGTCGGGTCTGGCGACACAGCGACTTTCTCGGCAAAGCCGTCAAGGTTCTGATCGTCCGCCCCCAGCGCATGAATATCCTCCACTTTCTTCACGGATACCGCCGGATTCCCGCCGGAATCAAAAGTAGCCACGAATCCTGTCGGGTCTGGCGACACAGCGACCTTCTCCGCGAAGCCGTCAAGGTTCTGATCGTCCGCCCCCAGGGCGTGGATGTCAGACGAGTTTTTTGCCGACCTGGCCAGGTTGCCGGACGAATCGAATTCCGCGACCTTTCCCGTTGGCGTCGGGGAAGTAGCCACCTTGTCGGCCTTGGAATCAATGCCGATGATAGCCTTGAACTGCGCAAGTGTTTTTCTTATCCAAGAGAATGGCGAAGAGCCGCCTACGAGAACATCATTCGCCGCCGTTGCCGCCTCGATGTCTAAGAGCGCCGCCGTGCCGAGCTCGCTGATCTCCAGCGTGGTATTTAACCAGATTGCCGCGCCTGGCGCAGCCGAGACACAACGATATGCCTCCTTCGGGTTCGATGAGACATTGATCCAGATGGAACCGATCTCATAATCATCATCGGAATCATCGCCGGGACCCGGCGTCGTCGTCCCCGCAAAATTGTTTTTAATGGATGCCCCACCCGTAAAATAGGTTGCCAGCGTTGTGAGAGATACTTTCTTCGTCGCCCCGCCCTGAACAAGGACGGTAATGTCCGCGCCTGCCGCAGTCGTTGCTGCCGGGTATTGACTTATCTTCATGATCTGTTCCTCCTTTGCCATGTAACGTTACCCATGGGAAATGTGTATCCACCTAATTCAGTGAGTGCGGTTGTCATCGTCCGAGGTATTTCGTAAGCCAACCCCCCCGATTCCTTGAATACTTTCAGAGAGGACGGAACAGTTATTTCCGGTGTCCAACCTACTGTGCGATACAAACCGTCAAAGGCGTTATGGTAGTTCCCGTTTCCAGATGATAAAGCGACGATATGTTTTTCCACGCTTGCGATAGAAACTACGTTGGTAGTGGCGTCTGAAACGACTTCTTGAGCGCCATAAATTATATCAGGATACCCTGCTCCAGGAGCTGTCGTTTGCCAAAAGTCATGCTTTTTACCAATGTCTAAATCCCCGATTTTAATGTAATTCCTACCGTCAAGATCATATAACCGAAGTTCGCACTTTGAAATGTGAGTTTGTTCATGCACACTCGTCGCGGGTCTCCAGTAGTAGGGAGGGAATGGTCCGGAATCATCCCACTCTCCGCAAGGTACATTTACCTGGGTAATCGTCCATTCCCTGTATAGGAATATCCCCTTTTTTGATTTCGTGATGCCATAGCAAATCAATTCAGATAGCAATTCAGATGATTGAATGTCCTTCATGGTAATAAGAGAACCATCCTGCCCCATGAATATCAGGTTCCCGTCAACGTAAGGCAAGTATCTGCTGACATACTGAAGATTCTCATCATATAAACACACGTACACGCCCATTAAATATGCAAAGCGTTCGCTTCCGTCAGGGAGTACGGAATATCCGAACGAAGGGGCAAGTATAGGTGCTATCGGTAGGGATACCTCTGCTATAATGTTTCCGGTGACCGCAGAAATAGAACGTAAACGAGGCTCCCAATGACCACCGGCATCAAAAACAATAGCAAAAATATATGCGTTCTTCTTATAACTGTAATACGCGTTGCCTAAATTCTGTCCGGAGTCGGGGGGCGAGAACATATAGGTTAAGGGATCTTCTTTTTTATAACTGGCCGTACCCAAAGTAGTCTGCCATAGTTTCAATTTCCGCCCGCCGGGAATAAGATCTACCTGGCAATCATTAACCATCAGATAATCTGTCCCTCTGGGAGACCTTTCAAACCCGACTACCTTCGGCGCGGTCCATGCCTGTCCTGCGAACTGGACCACGACATTGTCGCCCACCAAAAACGGTCCCGAATTCATACCGTCCATATACTCGACGGGAACGTCTTTCAGTTTCACGCCTTCCCGGCTCCAATTCATTCCGGTCTGACGCTGGCGCGCCGTATAAGGGGTTGCGCCGTTCGGCATAACCGTCTTATAATTGTTGTCCAGGGCAAAATCCCCTTTGTCTGTTTGCACTACCAGCCACGCATGCCCCGTTCCCGTGAGCGTCGTGCCAACCTCGATATGGAGCGCAGACGCGGGATAGCCCATATCGAGCAGTTTCTTCGCCTTCGTGAGCGCGAAATCCTCACAATCGCCGGAGCCGCCCTCCTGCATAAGCGTCCAGTTGTCCAGTTTCCCGTACTGTTCGATGTCGGTCTGGTATTTGTAGCGATTGTTGACATCGCTATTGACGGAAGTGAGGTCTGCGGTAAGTTGAGCCGTGTTCGGCACCTTCGTGTCCAGGGTGTTCGTGACAAGAGGGAAGGCGGAGTTTAGGGCCGCAAAGTCAATCCATCCCTGCATCGCCGCTTTGGTGGCCTTGTATGCATCCCCCGTCTGGTTTATCGGGAGCCCTTGTTCTTCGCTGTATTGAGCCTCGATTCCAACGTCGCATTTATCCGTCTCGTAGGTGATCGCCGTGATCGTTCCGACCCGGTGCGTCGGCTTCCATTTCTGCCATGCGGGGAGCCGCGCCTTATTGCAGAAAACGCCCGCCGGAGATGCCACGCCGACGTGCTGCAGGAGGCCGATGGATTTATCGACCCTGCCGCCCGGAGCCAGGATAATCTCGTCATCAACCCCGTTCATTTCCATGGTGCCGACCTTAGCGCCTACCGCGAGGTTTTCCGTCAGGTCCGTACACCAGATCCCGGTCTTTGCTTCCACCGCCATCGCCGCGGTCAACTGTGCCTGTTCCTTCAAGAGCGACGCCAATTCTCCCTGCAAGGCGCTCAGTTCGCCGCGCTTCTTAGTAAGGTTGGATTGCGCCGTCAAGACGTCCTGCGTGGCCTTCGTGACCGGCGTTACCGGCTTCTGCGTCACTTCGGTCACTTCGATGTCAAAAGCGTCTCCAGAGGCAAAAGGGATCGATCCCTGGGCCGTTATGAAGCTGATTTCAGAGCTGGAATATGTTCCTATCTTCGCATTCGGAAGGAAGGAGCCGATCGGGCGGCTTACCAGCCAGCCCTCGGAATTAGGAACAGGCGGGTCTTTATAGGGATCCCCCGGAATAAACTCCCCGAACTGCAAGGAATACGTTCCGATGTCGCAAAGCGGCCCCGGCGTGACTTTGGTGCATTTGCCGTTGCCGGTGTTGTACCAGCGGGGAACGGCGGTCAGAGAAGGGATCGTCTCGTGGATGAAGGAGATTGACCGGTCCAGGACGCCTTGCGCGGCCGTGAGCGCGACGATCGCGGCGTCGATGGCTTCGCTTGCGGCAGTAATCAGGCCCGGAAGATTCCCCGGAGCCAGGCTGCCAAGCTCGTTAAGCCGTTTGGTGATCGCTATTTGTCGGGCGACAGACTTCCCCGGCTCCTTCACAAGGGTCACGTTGTAAAGTCCTGCCGGTCCGCCGCCTGTAATGATCGCCTGTCCCATAATTCCCTACCAGTGCTTCACAACAAAATGAACAGTGACACAAATAACCGTCAGCCAGAACACTCCGGTGGCTGCGATAACCAACACTATTGCCGTTTCCTTTTTCACCCTTATGCCTCTGTCACTTCCATATAAAAAGCCGCCGGGCGCGCTGTCACCCATATCGTTATCTGCCCGGCTACGAAATAATCGTTGCCGCCGCTGCCATAGATGCAGGTGTCCCCTGGCCGAAGGAACAAGTCCACGTCGGCGCGGATGCTCCGCTTGCCGTCCGTCTGCAGGCCATAAAAAGACACGCCTGCCACGGTCCATTCCTTCACCGCACTCGATGTAACTGTTTTATGTCCGGAAAGGGTCAAGGAATCATTCCTCGCGCCCCGGTCAATCTGGACGCTTTCATAATTGACCCGAGCAATCTCTTGCAGATGTTCCGTCCCGTCCCACAACCGAAGGCCCTTCAAGACGATGATCTCTCCATTCGGTCGAGAGGCGACCTCGCCCGCATACGCGAGGGAATTCGGAACCACGCAAGACAGATAGGATGGTTCTCCATCCCGCAGCCGCGCTTGAAAGGATGCGATCGGCAAGTCGATGTCTGCCAAACCATCGTCCGCGCCCGTGAGGATGCACCGGCAAACCACCTGCGAGGATGCCTGCCGTGATAAGGGAATGCTCCACACACAAGAGGGATTCCTCGCCAGCAGGCGCAGGAGCGCCACGGGAATTTCAGCATATCCAGAGCCGCCATAGGAAGGCGCTTGTGCAACAAGTTCCATCGCGGCAACCGGGATGTCGATCCCGCCTGCCGGAACTGATCCCATAGTCACGGCATCAAGCCATGAAACCCAGGTAGTCCAGCCTATGGCAAAAGAGTCTAACCCGGTCAGCGGCTTCCCCGTATCATCAGAGGCAAAAAGAGCGTCATTGAGAGAAAATGCGACTGCTGTGCCGGTTATTGTGACGCGGAATTTGTACCATGTGTCCAAATCCCATGACTGCGCGGCACTGTGATACAGAATTCGCGTTCCATCCGCTGCCCAGGCCTGCACCACAAGCGATGATGAAAACAGTTGAATATAAATCGTGCTATTCCCGCCGCCATCCGCATCGGTAAGCATAAGAGTAAGCGATGAAGACTCTTTTTCATGCAGAGCAATATAGAACGTAAGATCGACATTGCTTGAATTTATGCCGGGAACAAGATAGGAGACCTCAGCGGCGCTCCCGCCTTTGAATAAAAGCGATGAATTCCCGGCGTAATGCTGCGCCGTATCCAGTTCGCAATTATCGTGAATTGCCGGTTCAAGGCCCTGCGCTTCCTCGGTCCAGGATGGGGCGCCGTCGGCGCCTTCAAAATTCAGTATGAGGACTTCGTTCGCCATGCTGCTCCTAATTCGTTATGATGCCGTTCGCGCTCCATCGCGCCTCCCAGTCAATGCCAGAGACAACAATGTCAGCGGGGGTCGCATCAAAAAGGACATATCCGATCAGGGGGTTCACAATCGCGCCGACGGTTTTCTCCGCAAACAGGATTCCGTATCGGAATGTCGCCGTTAAAGCCGTCCAGACTACATCGTCAGCGTCAAACTTCCCGGCGGACGGCGTATCGGTCTTCGTTGCCACCTGCCCGGTCAGCATCTTTCCCCATGCCGTATAACCGTTATCAGGACTCGCCACGGCCTCAACCTCAGGAGACGGAGACGAGAAAACGTCCGCGAGGACCGCATGGGCGACATCCGGCGTGTAGGCCGATGTTGCGAGAGCGAGTCTCAGGATGTCCGTATCCAGGACAATCGTCCCGTCCAGGACGTATTTCCTCGCGCTGCTGTAAAGCGTAAATTCACTGGCCATTGCCGTTCCTCCTATTCTGACAGCCGCGAGACTATCAGCATTTTCATTATCAGGTTGCCGTCAATGTCGATCTCGTAAGAACCTGGGACAGCTTCATAAGATCCATCAGCCGCCGCAACCGTGACGCGGCTGTATGTTTCCGTGATATACCGGGCGAAGTCCACAGCCTCGACGCTCGGAGCCTGTTCCTGAACGGTGAAGTCCCTGTCGGCGTCGGAGAAGCCCATGTCAGAAATTACGCACCCGCCATCCAGCGTCGCCGTCCGGGAAACCCTGCGAGCGCCCGTCCGGTTCCGGAGTTCGATATCGCGATTGGCTTTCCGAAACACCCGCGCGCCGTCGAGGTCATATGTTTGGGTTGCTATTCCGATCATGTCATATCCCCACCAAGAATTTCTGCCCTTCGGCGTTTGCCTTCACCTGAACCGCTGCCAGGATTGCAAACATAAACGCCTCAAGCTGCGGCTGCAAACCTGCGCCGTTGATAGTTATTATGGCGTCACCCCTTTTTAAGGAGTCCGTTCGGGCTCTCAGGTTATCGACCTCAGCCCCAACTAAATCTTTTTGCATGTCCAGAGCCGCATCCCGGCGCCGCGCTTCATCAATAATCTGTTGCTCGACAAACGAGGTCCCGCCCTTCCCCTGCAGTCCGGCGAAGGTGGCGAGCATAGACGACAGCGTGGTTCCCGTGCTGGTGATTGTGGTGTCGATGCTTTTGAAAGCGGCCTCGACAATCTTCGCATTGGCCTCGACGTCCGCGATATCCAGTTTTGCCTTCCACTCGATAGATTTCTGGACGATTTCCCCGTCGGCCTTGATTTTGGCGACGTCAAGTTGCGCCTGAATCTCCATCGGCTTTTCCTTCGGGAACGCGGTTTCAAGCGCCTTCTTTGTAGCCGCCATTTTCTCCTCGTCCGCCCGAGTGCCTATATTGGTGATAAGGTAATCCCCGGACTCATGTCCTGGAGAATTATCCCCGAACTGTTTGTAGATCATGTCCCGCGTGGTTTCGATGGTCGTCCCGTCTGCTTCAACAATGACGTCCATGTTCCAGCGCGGGGGGAAAGCCTCTTTGAGTTTGTCTTTGGCGATCAACACTTCCGCGTTTTGCAGAGTCGTGTAGAGGTCAATCTGATTTTTATCCTTCAGGAAGAACGCCTGCGTCAGGTTCCATTGAGTCTCCGAGGTTGCGAGAGGATCGAGTTTTGGCATGAATATGCCCTCGGTCGTGACAGATGTGGGCGTCGCTTTCACGGTCGCAGTAAATTTCTTGGCTGAAACATCCGCGCCGTCCCATGCGGCTTGTACCTTCATCGAAGATGCGGCAAGATCGTTCTCGTATCCGTCGAGAAGATCACCTAAAATCTTAACCCGGTCACTCGCTCGTTGGATGTCTTCTGGACTTCCGGCAAATGCAGACAGTCCTAACGGTAGATATTTCCCGTTCTCTGCGATCTCCAACATTACATTCGCAAAAACAAGGCCCAAAGCCACAACGGCTACCTTAATTGCATTGATGCCATTTTCCAGAACGAGAAACGTGAGTTTAACATCCCGCGCTCCGCTTTCTGTATCTGCCGCAATCCCCTGCATGACAAGGGTTACGACCGGACCGAACAGTTTATACTGTAGGCTCAGGCCCATCAGGTTCCCAATCAGTTCCTTTGTCGCTGTATCTAAAGAAGTCAAGCCTCCAACGACGTCTTCAGAAACCCGGATAAGGGGAGCAAAAACTTCTAAGATTCCTTTCGTGACTTCAACCAGGTATTTGACGGAATCGATCACGAGTTGCATCGCCGCGGCCATGGCCTTCGGCTTATCGTCGCCCAGGTCAAACAGTCCGTCGACGGCAGCCCCGAAGTTTTTGAGAGCATCGACAAGGCCTGTAAAATCCACGTTTTTAAGGGCTTCGGGAAATGCTGCGCCGACATCAGCCAGCCATTTCGCAACCGACACGGCTACGGAGTCCAGGTATGTGAAAAGCGGATCGAAGGCGCCGCTGTCCACGCCGACCTTGATCCCCTTCATTATATCGCTCATGCCGCCTGCGATTTTCGCATAATCCGGCATCAACTTTAAGCCGATGTCAACAAGAGTGACCTCGAAGGAATTCTTCAAACGCTGGTTGACATTCTCAAAATCATTTACAAACAGGTCATATTCCCTTTGCATTTCTCCGGTTGCGTTTTGCGTTGCGACCAGATCATTCTTAAAAATCCCCTGTTTATCGCTCGCCAGATCCATGGAGACATTCAGACCCTTGACGCTGCCGAATAGCGCTTTCATCGCCTCGGCATTGCCATTGGTAGCCGTGTAAGTCTCTTGTAGCACGGCCGCCAGGCCCTTGGTCTTTACTGCTTGCGCGTCAAATTGGATATTGAGGTTAGCCGCTTCTTTTTGCGCTTCCTTGGACGGGGCGAGAAGATTGTTCAGCATCATCTTCAATCCGGCGATGGCTGTTCCCGTATCAATGCCATAGGAACCGAGCGCGGCGATTGCAGCTACGACCGTCTGGATCGGGATGCCCATCGCAGCCGCAATTCCGGACAGTTTTCCCATCTCATCCGCCATTTGCGGAATTTCACCCGCACCGAGTTCAACCCCTTTCGTGAAGATATCTCCGTAATGCGCAGCCTCGGACATGGAGGCCCCATAAGCGTTCATCACGGTGCTTAGCAGGACGGTGGACGATTTCAGGTCGCTGTGGGTTGCGACAGCCAATTTTTCAGAGGTAGCCAGTTCGGCGATGGCATCCTTGTAGTTTGTACCTTTCTGAATGGATTCAGTGAGGGCAGCATTGATCTCCCCCAGTGAAAAGGTCGAATCGATACCATAATCCAACACGTCTCCCCTGAATTTATTTATCTCGGAATCGCTCGCGTTGATGCGAAGGGCGACTTTGTCGAACGACGTTTCAAATTCTCCGGCTTGTTTTACGGCATACGCTAAGCCGCCGATAGCCAGCGCGGCCATTGCAGCGTCGATCTTCAAAACATTTTCGGCGGCGCTGGAAAGGGATAGGTTGAATTTGTCCGGTTTCCCTGCTATGGAGTCAAGGTCTCTCCCCACTTCGTTTATAACGCTGGAGAGTTCATTCTTGCCGCCGAAGATAATCTCCACGGTCTTGCTTACGTTTGCCATTTACTTCCTCGCCTTTATGGAGTCATAAAACCGATCCCACAGCAGAATCTCCTCATCCGTCAGATACCCCTGCGGGAATATGTCAGGCCTTACTTCATAGAGGAATCGCCCCCTGGCGTAGCAGAGGGCGAGACTGGCCCTGAGCCCGCCGTCTCGCCAGAGGGCTTCTGTTTTCCCGGCTCTTGACCCTGCCCTGTCAGAATCGTGATCCGGTTCGTCAGTTGATAAAACGTCACCGGCGCAACCTCGCAGATCCTGATAGCGAGATCCAGGGTGCATTTCGGCTCAACGCTTGCTGTCACGAGTTGTCCAAGCCGAATTGCAATATCGTCTGGCGTTTCCAGCGTCCCGCCCCCGAGAACCGCCGATACGGAATCGCTAACTTCCTTCGTGACATTCGACATGAGGCCGGACAAGATTCCGGACATTTTCTTTAACCGGTCCGGCGTTTCCTTCACCCGCCCGAGTTCCTGCCCGGTCAAACCGCGCACAGTCCAGACGGCTTTCGCCCCCTCAGAAAAATACGCGGCCAAATCCGGGACAGGAACTTCTTCAGTGCGGTGAACAAACTTCGTTTTAAGAAACTGCTTTGCCTCGAAACCCATAAATCCCTCCTTTGCCGGCAAGAAGGTTATGCGACGATTTCCACCGCTGCCGTCTCCGCAGAGATCGTGCAAGCCGCCGTGATCTGATCCGCCGCCGGGAACGTCCGAGTAATCCCGAAAATCCCCTGCACCAGAATGAACGGGAAGGAACTCAAGCGGTTCTGGAAAAACTTGAAAAACAGGGACTTGCCTTTCAGGGAAAGAAGAGGGTCCGCGATTCCGTCATTCAGATATGCCGTGAAAGAACCTTGATTCAAGGCCGATGCGGAAGCCCCGATCGTCATCCCGTAAATCTGCTTCGAGGATGTCGTGTAGGTGGTTTCCGGAGGCACAAACTCAGCACTTTTCGCAATGTCGGTAAAGGTCGGCTCGTAATACTCAGCGTACACACCTTTCGTCTGGGGCACTTCCGGCGAAATAGCCGAGTGGGTCAGGGGAAGGGCTGCATCAAACACAACCCCCGCCGTACCCATAACACCCGCCTCGACATTGAAATGGGACTCCTCCCACGTCGGGTAAAAAGCACGTTCCTGGTATGTCCCCCAGGCTTGCTTAATCTCAGCCGCCGTGATCGGGGCGGACGAATCCGATGACAGCCACACCTGCGCTATTTCGATGCTGTCCGGAAGAATAAACGGCGGACCTCCGGCAGATCCCCTGACCGTTGAAAAGGCTGTACTTTCCGTCCCCGCCACAGCCTCGATTGCCTTATTTGCCTTGACTGTTATTGAGTATTTGATATGCGTTGCCGACGGACGCGGGATAGACAGATCCGCATCTGCGCCAATGGATTCCTCGACCCCGTTTAGGTTGCAGGTCAACGCTGCCACATCCACAACATCATCCGACCCGCTGACCGCCGGAGACACGATTCCACCGGTCAACACCCCGTTCGGCAAAACGGTCGGGATATATCCGGCCTGATTTGACCACATTTCACCCGCTCCCCGGAAATCCTTGTGATCGCCGTGGTCTGTAAGCGCTGCCATAGGCACAAGTTCCGGCACACTTTCGATCTGGATTTTTGCATTTTCTGCGGTTCCCATGATTCATTTCCTCCTTAAGGTGTTAGTTTTCCCTTCCAATGGTTATGTACCTGCGCGAATGCTCAGGACTATTCAGAGATTCGACGGAAGGCCAATGCTTCCGCAGTTGCTCCGCCCAAAAAGCCGCATCCCCTTTTATCAGTGTCAAGTCTATACCGAGCCGGACATCAGGCCAGTCATAAACTTCGACAATTAGATTCCGGCATGTTCGCCGCATCTCTGCCAAAATATCATGGAGCCGGTTTGGTTCGACCGTCATCAAGACGTTGATGCAGATCCCCCAATCGGCTACCGGAAAATCTTTAGGCAGGGTTTCAAGAGGCGACACAACGTAAGTCAATCCTTTGCCAATCAATAATCGCGCATCAGATTCAAGCGCAACAGGTGCAAAGTCCACCATGTTCACCCGCGAACAGAACTCAAGCAAACCCTTTTCTGCTCTCCCTGTGCCGGAACCATAATCATTCACCGTACTTCCTATGGGGATCTGCGCCCGGAGAAACGGCAGTAGCCGCAACGCCGTGGAGCCGAGGCGGTAGCGGCCGGTTTGCCAGACATCGTTGAATTGATCAGGGGTTGTCATTTCCAAAGTTCCTTTACCCAGCCGCCGCAATCCGGCGGCTTCGGGTGGCCGTGAAACATTACGATGCTGCACTTCGGCGGGATAGTTCCCTCAAGGTAATGCAGTTTATAGCTTCGGACAAACCGTTCCGGGAGCGTCTTAATCAGATCAGGGAATTCCTTGTTGACCCAATCCTGATCTCCAAACGGTTCGTTTTCCGGTTTTCCAGCGAGGCAATACCAGTCCCATATCTGCGAGACCGCGCCCACCTTCAGACAAATGACGGAGCTGTTCCCCATGCGATCCCGGAGGCTACCTTTGGGGTACTTGCCTAATGGAAAATCTTTCGCCATTGCGAAGTCCACCTCATATTGCAGTAGTTCGTCGAGCTGCCCCGTGATAACGAGGTCCAGATCCAGGTAAAGCAACCGCTCCGTATTGATGCCGGGAATCGCTTTCATGTAGAGGCCCATCTTTCCCCACCACTTCGGGGCGTCGTAAAGCAACGGAGCCGTTCGGATATACGGCGCTATCTCTCGATTGTCGTCAGTGAAACAGACAAACTCATAAGGGGTTGACACGACGTTCCTCCGCACCATGGCCTCCAGGATGTGGACATAATATGAACGATACCGGTCGCCCTTCTTGAGACAGCAAATCGTGATTCCCGGCGTCATGGCGCATCCCCCTTCCAGAGATATAGGTAACCCCATGCTCCCATGTAGTATTCCACGACAGGAGATTCCCCTCCGTTCCATTGGATGAACTGCGAGCGCGTGATCCCGACCCCGACGACTTCCTTCTCCGGGCATACGATCAGAATATTCCTGGCGATCCGTTTGGCCTCCAAGAAGCATTCCCGCTGCACAGGAGCGAGATGGTGCCAGAGCCGCAAGGCAATCAGGAGCGAATATTGACGGTCCTTGAAAGGCCAGGGAATGATCCGGGCGTCGTGCCAGATCGTGGGAAGATCGTCCGGCGGCACCCACTTCCCGTCCGGGAGATCCATCCTATCACTTCCGATCACAATGCCGGCGCCGAAGGCGCCGATCTCAAGGACCGACTTTGCACTAAAAAGAAGGCTCATTCCGTTGACGAGTGCGATGGCCCATGCGTGATACTCCCAGCGCTGGAGATAACTTTTCCATTGCGGGTCTTTAAGGGCGTTCGCCTTGTAGGCATTGAAATCAAGCGTCTTTACAGTCATTCGACCAACCTCACGTTCGGGACCATTGACCATTGCATAGCCGCAAGAATGGAACAGCGATTTTTCCCGTCCCCGAGTAAATATCGACCGGCGCATTCCGTCACGGTTGGAACCGGGCCTTCGTGCGGAAAATACCCGCGCGAGAGGATACTCTTCAACACGGGCAGGTGCAGCCGATCATATCGCCGTTCCGCCGCCTCCTGGACAATCTGATGGTCTGCGATGACCTTATCGGCAGGCATCGGAAGCCCGCGCTCCCGGTAAATCTCGCGGACGAACTGCTCCGTGGAACGCTCCATGGGCCTGCTTGCATAGACCGAGGCAAGAAAAGCCGCGATGATCTCCCGGCAGCGATCCTTCTTCCCCCTGATATATTCATGGTATCCAAGCCAGAGGGGTCCGCCCAGTACGGCGATATAGGGTTCGCTGTCATAATCGATCAGGCGGATGGGGATCTCCCTAATCATTCAGCCATTCCTCCGTTGGCGCGCCCAAGAGTTCGCGAGTGAAGCCGCTCATGGAACGGACCGGACAGCATTTCAGCAGATCGGCGATCCATGTCCAGCCAATCTGGAAATGAGCATAATGACCCTCGTTCAGCGGCACTCCCGCCAGGATTATCTTCCTGTATCCGAGGCGAAGGGCAATCTTCACCCCGAGCAGGGCCGATGATCCGGAATAATGATGGTGGTTGCGGGGGTCTTTAGGTCCGAACTTTGGCGGCCGGCAATCCTTTGGACACACTGGAGCGGTCAATTCGGGGAACACATGATCGACGCCGGGATGTGGATTATTGGAAAATGTTTCAAAATCAATATTCAATCCATTTGATTTCCTACGTTTTCTTATCGCGTCAAAATCGTTTTCATGACTTGCATGGTATGCAAGATGCCGGATATTCAAAGTCGCCGGGGATCCGGAACCGATCAACATAAAATCGAACCTCGCATGATCCGGGATGGCCGAGAGATCAATAAGGACGCATGGCGCTGACCCAATTATGATCAGTTTATCCATTCAGCCACTCCTCCGTGGGCGCGCCGAGCAGTTCCCTCGTCCAGCCGGACATCGAGCGCACCCGGTCATCCAGGTATTTCTTCTTTTCCTCCCATCCGGGGCGGAAGGATTCATAATTGCTATTTTTGATGTTCGTCCCGGTCATGGGACATCCGCAAAGGACGATCCGGCGATAGCCAAGTTTAAGGGCGGCCTGGGCACCGAGCAGGGCCGATGATCCGGAGCGTTCTCCGGGGAGCAGCGGCTCGAGGAGGTCAACCCCCTCCTTCCATTCGTGTGAAATCACGATATAGTCCGTGTTCCCGCCGATGGACTCGCGCCGCGCCTTGATCTCCGGGATCTCCGCCGGATGGTAGGTCGCCATATATTTTATCCGCCATGGATATTTGTCCACGGCATCCAGGCCGATCGCCATGAAGTCCGCCGTTGGGATAATAAGGACATGATGCGGCATCACATCCCTATCCAGGGCGGTCAGATCATCGAGCACACAGGGCGCGGCGCCGGTTATGATAAGAATGCTCTTCACTGGCTGTATGGATCTCCGATCGTTGTCCAATACGTTACGAGGAACGTGGCCGATGCGCCGACCGTGAGCGATCCGTCTTCCGGGTAGGAGTCCGTCCCGCCGCCCTGATAGACGATTGATTCCAAATAAGGATCCAAATAGGTTGCGGGCGATGCCGGACTTGTCACTAACCGCCGGCGGTCCCATGTCGGCGAGGTGAAGCATTTGATCAGGTCGCCCAGGATGCGTTCGGAAATGACCGAGGGTTCGCTTGACGCGAACGCCGCAAGCCCTTCGATTTTAACCGGCATCCGGTGGCGGGACTGGCCGGGCATGTTTTCAGCCGTCTCCACTTGCGGCCAGACAACCAGGCAGGGAAGATCGTCCGGATCCACCTTCGGGTGCGCCCGGAAGATGGTCGCGCCGATGTCCGTCGCGTAGTCCTGCGGGGAGCCGGTCGTGGCGATCTCCGCGGCCCGCGCGATAAGATCCTGAATGATCAATTCCCGGATGGTGTTCATGATCTTAATATCCCTGTAAAATTCTATCGACTTCATGCGCCATGTTCTTTTCAAGACGCTCTCCCGCCGATTTGGTCAGCATATCAATAATTCCCGGATCGCCGAGATAATCCTGGATGCGCGGTCCATAGAGCGCCTTCACGGGAAATCGATAGAACAACGGCAAATTCGCATAATAACCCCGATTTTTGACCGGCTGCTTTTGTGGGTTGTGATATACGCGCCAATAGACCTGTTCGCCTTGCTTGTATCCAAGGGTCGCAAAAAAGGCGCCCCTGATGACGGCGCGGGGATTCTTTTTCAGTACCTTGACGGAGACGCCGGTTTTTGTCTGCTGCGCCCCGAACTCCTTGAGGCGGATAAACATACCCGTGGAAGAGACAACGCCATAGGAGTTTTTGGTGGAACCAGCGGAATCTCTAAAACTTGCCTTGCTGATTTTCCAAGTATTCCTGATCGCCGATGCGGTGAGGGCGTACTGATCCGTCAGAATCTTTACGCCATCCGTGCGGACGCCGACCATAGTCGTATTGATGCACCGCTGCTGCGCTTTAGATACCTCTTCTCCGTTCAGTTTCGACAGCAGTTCCCGGACTGAGGCGAGTTCTTTGGGGTCAATTTTGATCATGACGGTATTCATGTCACCACCGCCTTGACCGTGAGGCCGTCGTCCTCGAGGATTGCCTGGACCGTGTAGGTCGTATCGTCCGCCGGGATATCGAGGGTGAAGGTCTCGCCACGGTTCGGCTCCCTGCCGAGAACTGAAAGAAGCGCCTCGATTGTCGTCCCCTGTTGCCAGACCTGAACCTCGGCGCCGGACGGCTGGAGCATCACATTAAAGTCGATGAAAACCTTGCAGGGGATCGGATCTCCACCGGCAGGCGTGAAAATGGCATCCTCCCCCGCGGCGTCGAAGATTCCGGGAAGGGCGGCGGCGAATACGGCGCGGAGTCCCATGGTCAACCCTCGTAAATCTGAAGGCCCTGCCCATCAATGATAATTCCGCCCGAATCATCCCGGATCGGCGTGGCGGCGGCGTCCACCGCCTCCGCCGGGGTCAGGATGATTTCCGTCAGGGCCGGAATAATGAGGACAGGGTCGTCTTTCATTCGTTACTCGTTATGATCACGCTGTAGGTCTTGTCCGAATCGAGGCCGGTTGGCGTGAATTTTATCGACTCGATAAACACCCAGTCCAACCGGAACGCCGCCGCATTGTTCAATGCCGTCAGGTCGATCGGGCTCCCGGAGACGGCCACATACTCGGTCGCGCCGGGGGTTTTGTATTCGACGGCCAGCGTCCCCACGGAAGGTTGTTCGGAGACCTCCACCTGGATCTGATGGTGGGGCAGGTATTCGAACCCTTTGTTTCCGAGCGTTTGCGCGCCGTCCGCCTGGGCCTTCAGCAATGCTTTCATGGTATGGTTTTTATACATTGGCGCCTCCCGCATCCGGGGACATAATGCATCATCGTGTCCCCGTGGTGGGCAATGGGGACACGATGCGGCATCATGTCCCCATTGCCGTCAGTTTACGCAGCCGCCCTGTAAACGACATATTGGATGATGTCGCCGGTGACGAAATTCGCGGAACCCGTAAACGTGATCGACGTACCCGTCACGATGACCGCCTTGGTGATGTACTTGACCGTCGCTCCGTTGACGGCCATTGACGCCACGACGATATCCGTATCCAGGATACCCGACATGCCCGCAGTGACCGCGATGGTTGCTTGCGCTGAAGGAGAAGCAGGAAGAGCAGCCGTTTTCCCGGCATACTTCACCACATGGCTCGGGGTGATGCCCGTGGCCAGTTTTGCCAATGTGACGGCTGCGGTATTGATCTTCGCCGTCTCAACAGCCAGGGCGCCGATTTTATCCGCCGTTACCGCGCCCGATCCGATATCGCCGGCGGTAACCGCCCCGACTCCCGGCTGGACGTGCATCACCATGACGTTGATGGTGGATAAGGCCAACGGCGATGCCGCGATCGCTTCAAGGGCAAAGCCGAAAAAGATCCCTGCGGCGTTTTTGTCGAGATTGTCCGGTGTCAGGGCGGTGTCCCAATAGAGGGCGTCGCCAACCGTGACAGCCGAGGCGCCTGACCCGTCGTAAGGATATACGGGCAGATCATAGACCGCCGGGCCGCAATCAAGAACTGCGTATCCAGCGGCATCCCGGTCCGTCTGCGCGACCCCGTGAAGATAGGAGCCGACTACGGCGCCCATGCCGGACACTGTCCCGGCGATCACGGGGAGATTGAGAAGTTTCCCATCCTGAATTTTGTTCTTAGCCATTGCTATTTCCTCCTCTTTTCTATCGGGGCGGGATCGGTCCCACCCCGTTGGTTTATGTTATGTCAGCCGCTTCTTAGTCGCCCTCGTTGCGGTACATGGCCCGGTAGTCCGTCGCGTATGCGCCGGCGTCGATGGAAACGACATACTCCATTCCCTCGATCGTGAATCCCGGTTGCCGCATCTCCATCAGGGGGGCCTGAATGCCGTTCAGGAACACGACTTTCACGGTCCTGCCCTTCGGGCCCATGAGATACCAGGCGGCGGCATCGTCGTCGTCGAGCCTGGGCTCATAGACGCGGGTGAAATAGGTTCCGCTGTATGGGTTTGCGCGGGTTGTCGAAATGGCATCAATCGCAACTGTCGCCGCATAATCCGCGAACTTGTCCGACTTGAAGAAGACCTCAGCCACTCCCTGGAGGGCCTTCGGGGCCAGGAAAAAGACGGGGCTGATGTTCAGGCGCCGCAATCCCTTGATGTCCTTCTGGACGCCCATCGCCCGGATCCCTTCTGCGAGGTTTGTGATCCCCGGGGCCGCCATGAAACCGGAGACGGCATCATTCTCATGATACGTTCCGCTGAAGATCGGATGACCGTCGCCCATGTTTCCATTGGCGATGATGACCGCGTATGCCACGTCCGCGATCTTACGGCCCGCCGCCTCCGCGCGCTTGGCCGGCATTGCGGTGAGCGCGCCCAGATCGTCGTTGATGATCATGACGCGGGTGATTGCGAACTTCTTGGCGTAGGTGACTGCATGATAGGTCTCGGGAATCTTCTCGGTGAAACTCCCGATCTTGATCTCGCCCGAATTGGGAACCTCTTCGAGATCGTCATGCTCGGAGAGCGCGTTGTCGTAGTAGGTCTTGAAATCGCTGACGCTGCCGACTCCGCACCACGTCTGCCAGGTTTCGGATACCGCATCCCAGGCCAACTGCATCGACTTTGTGGCGAGGTTCGCCAGGATGTACGGGAAGTCACTGGAGGTGAGAGCCCGTCCGACCATCTCTTTGGTCTGGCCGTGATGAGTGATTCCGGCGATCCGCAGGCATTCGCGGGCCATTTCGACCAGCGTGTAACCGCGGAGATCCTGGGCGCCGGGGGCGGGCGTTTTGACTTCCATCCCGGCCCGGAGGATCAGGGCATCGTTCGCGGCTGCGCGGAACTTTTCTTTCTCATCCGCGCCCATCCGGATCCCGGAGAAGGCGGGGGTCGTCTCTTTGGCCTTCGCCTGTAGTTTGTCCAGCACTGCCCGTTGGGCGTCGGCGAGGGTCGGGACCTTGTCGTCTTTTCCGACGATCAGGTCGCGCGCCAGATCCTGGCACTCATATCGGGTGAGCAGGGCGTCGATCTCGCGGATGCGTTCGCGCTCCTTGCCGGTCGCCTCGGCGCGGATCTTGTCCAGATCCGGGGACGCGGTAGCCGCTGCCGGCACTGCCGGAACGGCGGGTTTTGGGGGTTCGGCCCTCTCCAGGAAGGCCTGAGCCTCCTCCTCGGTCGCCGTCACCGGCAAACCGTTTCTTTCAAGAAATTTTCTGATTTTCGGATCCATCGTTATTTCCTCCTTGTGATTGTCTTGAAATTCGCCTCTCGCCTGGGCGCGTTCATCTGCGCCGAAAATCACCAGGCCGAGGGCTTTTGGTTTCCATTTTTTTGTGACCAGTAAAGGTCCGGTGTAGGTTTTTCCGTTCACCGTCGCTGTCTGGTTTTCCGCGATATAGACCGATTCACGATCAACCGCCGAATATACAATCGAAAATCGTTTTAAGTGCTTTTCCTTCACTTTGATCCAGTAGGGTTCGGCATCCGATGCTTCCGAGAAATAGACGCGGCCGACCAGTTCATCTCCCTCGATCTTCATGTCGCGATATGAACCGATGACTGCCGATGCCGAGTTTTCGTGTTGGATCGTCAAGGGGATGCTGCCATCGGCGGGAATTTCGCACCCGGACATCAAGATAACTTCATTGACGACCTCATACCGTTCCGGATCGTAAACCAATGCCGGCGTTTCCGTTGCCCCGACAACCTCGACTGAGCGCGTTGCCATATCAATCGTCGAAGGCCGCATGGATTCGGGCAACTGAAGGCGCTCAACCATCCCATCAATCCGGCGATCGGATTTCGCCACGGATTTTTTGTCGATTTTGTCAGGCATTTCAACCTCCCCCGGTATCGGATGCTAATATGGCGGCGGGATTTGTTTTTACAGTTGTTCCGGCAACATCAAAGACAAGCCCCATCTCTTTCGCCATATCCTGCGCGGCCTTGATTTCATTGTAGATAGTCTCAAGATCCCGTCCGCGCTCGCGTGCGACCTCCTGGGGCGACTTCAGGCCATAACTGATCGCCTCGATCTGGCTCTTTGCTTCGCGCAGCGGATCTACTGCATCCATTCCCGGAGGTTGCCACCAGCATTCCAGGTATCGGCGGGAATTCTGCCAGTACCCGGGGAGTGTGAGTTTGCCCGTCAGGACGGCCATGTCGATCGCGGTCTTGACTGCCGGCATGCAGAACTGGCGGATATGCCGGACGCTGATGGGCCGCAACTGCTGGGAAAAATCATTCCGGACAATCCGGGCCGTGGAGAAATTCAGGCCCTGGTAGTCTCCGGAAATCAATTCATACGGGGCGCCCGTCGTGATCGAGAGCATGGTCAGGATCAGGCGGACAAACGAGGAAAAGGTCACGCCGGGGCGGTTCGAGCTGACCAGGTCGATCTTCTCGCCGGGGCGCAGATATTCGATAATGCCGTTTTCGAGTTCCTCGATCTTTTTTATGGATCCGTCATCCTCATAGGTTAACGTCGAAATGGCCTGCTGTACGGCGTTGGGATTTTCCCGTGTTACCATGGCCACCCACTTGGCGGCCATCTTGGCGCCGTCGATCTCGGATTCCATATAGTCGGCGAGGCTCTGGGAAAGCAGGACGCCCGGCGCAAACGGGGAGATGCCCCGGAGTTGCTGCGGACGCAGCGAATCGAATCCGTGCATGACCTGGTCGGCGGGGACATAGACGTCCTTTCCGCCATAATGGGGATCCATGAACCAGTATCCGGTGACGCGGCCGGTCTGCTTTTCATACTCGATGCCCTGGCGGATTTCCTTTTCACCCGGTGCGGCTGCCATACCGATGCCGCCCGCTCCATAACTGTCATGCGTCCCGGTCAGCCAGTCCGCCTCATAGAGTTGGAGCGCGAAGGGGAGAAACCGGTTTCCGTCCTTCGGATAGTTCTTCACGACGATGAATTCGCCGGCCTCAAGGTCCTGGCGTTTGGTCAGGCGCATTTGCTCGAAGAAATGTTGCTTGCCGGAGGCGTCGGCCTCATCCATCCACCAGTTGACGGCGTCCTCGATCTGCTGAGCGCGCTTTGGATCGGGTTTGCCGGAAGGATTCGCTGCCCTGCTCTGAAAAATGATCCCGGTTCCGATCGAGTAGTCAACCATGATGTTCGCCGCCCGGGCCAGGTACGGGAAATCGCGGATCAACTGGCGGACTCGGGAGCGGACCATGGGGGAAGAGGCCCCGATGATGTCATTGACGTTCGTATTGGCGAGCGACCAGGCGCCGGTCATCCGGTTGGTCTTGGCGGCGGCGTACATCTCGGCGCGCTGCATCGGTGACAAGCCGATCAGGTAGCGGTGGCGGGCCAGTGCGGATCGGTGAGAGGCGAGGTCGGCGAGTTTCTCCACAACAACGGCGACAAAGTTTTCCGCTTTTGTCATCCTCATTGTCCGCGACCTCCCTGTCTGGCATAGGTTCGCGGCGCATAGGTGCCGGCGGCCATGCCGACCTCCGTCGCGATCTCTGTCCGGAGGGCCTGGAGTTCGGGAAGTTTAACCGCGGTGTATTGGATGGTCTTGTCGCCCATGGTCAGGCTGACGGTGCGGGTCCCGGCGATGATTGCCCGGATTGCCGCGTCGATGTTCGCCAGATCGGTTGCTGTGTAGGCCATGCTTGCCTCGTTCTTTTATCCGGGGACATGATGATGCGTCGTGTCCCCGGTACTGCAAAGGCCGCATTGCGCCGGCCGGTTTTTCAAGGGCGCGCCGCCCCGGAGGGAATCAAAGACGGCGCGCCGAGAAGAAGGTGCTCATGTGGGGGCAGTATAAGGGGTGGGTTTTGGGCGAAATGGAACTTTAGGCCATTTTTTATGGAACTTTAGGCCATTTTTTATGGAACTTTAGGCCATTTTTTATGGATCTTTATGGTTGACAGGGTTTTTTAGGTTGGGTTTTGCAGGCAAAATAAAGGCCGAAGATCATAAGGCGACGCGGTACGTCTCCATATCGCCGCCCTCATGGCCGACCTTGCAGGCGTCGCAATAAACGCGCAGGACATGCAAACCCGGATTGAACAGCCTCTTCTCGAATTCCGCTCCGCATTCGGGGCATTTGTAGGCCGCGGGCAGCGTCAGGTTGTCGCCGGCTAATAGACGGATGAAGGCGACCGGATCGCACATGCGCAGATCGATTTCCTCGGGATGGGCAATAATGAAAGCCCGCACCCATTCCGGGGAGAAATACCAGATGTCGCCGCCCTGTTTGCCAGCCTTGCGCAGTGTTCCGCGGCGCATTCCCTTGAGCCACCCCTTTTCAATCCAGCGGGTGATGATATGGTGCTGTTCCAAACCGCCCCAGAGAAAGTTCTGCAGGCCGCGCATGGTGAAGCCGTCGCCGTCCGAGGAGAGCAGACCAAGCCGCCGGATTTTCAGTTTGATCGCCGTGGTGGAGCGCGGGAACATGCCGTTATTGATCATGCCGCGGCGAAGCGCCTTGAGGCCCATCTTCGGATAATGCTCACTGACATAGTTTTCCTCGGCGGCCGTCCAATCCGGCTCCTTGACATGCGCCAATCCCATTTCGCGGGCAATGCGGCCAATATACCAGCGGGGATATTTTCCCCGACCGATCAGCCGAATAATCTTAGAGAGGCGGAATGACGATCCGTCATAGATATCGCGGATGATTTTCAGTTCCTCTTCCGTTGGGAAATACTTCGTTTTCATGTTCCTATCTTTTCTTCTTCTTTTTCAGCGCCTGACCGACGGTCACTTCCCCGGAGATATAGATTTTCAACCATTTTGCGATAGCCTCCCGATCGCTTGCCCAAATGCCGCCCAGTTTTCGGGCGGGGAATCCGGATTCGCGGATCATCTGCAGCACCGTCACCTCCGATGATGGCAGATTGATCGCCCTGCAATGTTCCTGAATGGCCTTCATCCCTGACAATGCTGTTTCTTCCATTTACCACCACCTCCGTGATTCTTTTTTTTCTTTCTTTTCTTTTGGGGCGGGCGGATTCATCGCCGCCTCCCTCTGTTTTCTCAAGTGTTCGGCCAGCAGGCGCAGACCGCCGCCCGGGAACTCCATCTCGACGCAGGCGGCCGCCAGGATCTCCGCATCGAGTAGGTGATTCGGCCGGCTGTGGACGTTCACCCAGGTTTCGCGGCCCTTTTCGTCCTGCTGTTTCTCTTCGGCAAGGATCTGGTGGACGTAGTCGGTCCCGGTCGCGGCATGGAGAAAAGCGCAGCCTGGGAGGCCGCGGGTATCGTCCTTGGCGGCGAGGGATAGGCGATAGTGGTACTGATCCTTCGCTTTTTCGGTATCCACCGAGAGGATCCGCAGGGCCTCCGGGAGCTTTTTGCCGGACGGCGTCGAGACGATCCCGCTCCCCGGACTCAACATGCCCGGCATGGCGGAGCTCGCGCCCTTGGTGCCCCAGAGGGCGCAGCCGCCGCGGCCGCGATTCTTGATCAGCCAGAAGTAGGTCTCCTCGGTCATCGTCATGTCGTCGAATTTGCGGGTGCCGCCGGTATCCACGCAGGCGCGGAATATTCGCAACGATCGTTCCGGTTCGCCGTCCACCGGATAGGCGCTCTCGTAGAGCAGTTTTTCAACGTCTTCCCAGGTGGCCAGGAAGCCGTAATGGATCAGCCAACTCGTTAAGTCCGGCGACCAGGCCCGGATGACAAACCAGAAGCCGTGCATCTGGACGTCTATTCCGGCGGTGAGCGCGATCGCCGCCTGCGGGACGGTCTGGGCGACCAGTTCGCAGCGGGCGGCGAGGATCTGCTCGTCGTTTCTGGAGATGATGGTCAGTTTCCATGGCTCGGCGAGATGTTTATTGTGCCAGTCCTTGAATTTGTTCATATCGCTGCGCCCGCGCAGGAACGCCGCCGCGGGGGAAGAAAGAGACACGAATGGCGAGAGCCAGGACGGCAGATGGAAGCCAATCTTCACAGGGCGGTTGCGCTTGAGGTAGTCAGCGATATCGAGGGGGATGGGCGGCGTGGAATTGGGGACGGGTTCAGATTTAATGAAATCTGAACCCGTCCCCAATTCCCTCGTTCGTTCCCGCCACTTGCCATGCCGCACGGCGACGTCCCGGTCGTAATCGTTCCAGGGGGCCAGGCAGTGGGGGCATTCATACCAGGCGAGTTTTTCCGCCTCGATCATCTCCGGCTCCTCGGAATGGCATTTGCCGTCCGGTCCGGGTTCGGTTTTGTGCTGCCATTTGATCTGCGCGAAGATCATCTTCTGCAGGACGCCGCACGCCGGGCAGCTCACCCAGAAATCAAAGATCACCTGCGCCTCTTCGGTGAGCGCCCGCCAGATATTCCCATCCGATGTCGTGGGGGTGGAGATCTTCCACTTCTTGCAGTTGTGGCGATAGGTGATCGTCCGCGCCTCTCCGAGCGAGATCGGATCCGTCTCGCGCTTGCCGGCGGTCTCGGGATACTTGTCCACCTCATCGAAGACCAGGTAACGGATCGGCTTGTTGGCCAGGCGTGCGGCGGAACGCGCCCAGGCCATGTAAATCGGCATGTGCGTCAGGCTGATCCGGAGGAGGTTGCTGTCGTCATCCGAGCCGGTCATGTAGGAGCGCAGCCGCGGCGAGGACTTGATCATCGGCTGGATGCGGTCCTGATTGTTCTCGCGCGCGGTGAGCTCGTCCGGGTAGATGCAGAGGACCGGGCCGGGATCGCGGTCGATTGCATAGCCGATGCAATTCAGCACGGCCTCCGTGCCGCCGACCTGGGGGGCCTTGCAGAGGATGATCGTCCGGACCGACGGGAAAAACGAGGCGTCCATGATGCCGGCCAGGTAGGGCGTGACTTCGTTTTTCCATTTGCCCGGCAAGACCGACATGGTGACGACGCGGTATTTTTCGCACCATTGCGAGACCGGGATCTTCCGCCGCTTCCTGAATATTTTCCGCTCCGGGTCGGAGAAGCGCACCTCATGGCGAATCTCGCCAGGGATCGCCAGGAGCGACGGCGGCAGCCAGGGCGCGGTCCGGGGGATGTGGATGGTGGTCAGCATGGGGTTTCATATTCCTTTCTTAACCATTTCAATCGCGAGATAAGTTTATTCTTCTGAGATATCAATCTGTTTATTTTTTTATCGAAAACATTTATTGCTTCCGTAATCCTTTTTTCATCAAAACAATTCACAACGCGTGGTATGTGCCCCTTTTTCCAATTAGTTCTTCTTTTATCTAAAATTGTGCATTTCTTACATGTGCTTAAGTAGTAGCAACGTAACCCAATACTTATACGACTTTTGTGCATATTAAAGTTAATATCTCGTGGATACCAATTCAGACAACGTGCACATCTCTTTCTATTATGCCATCTTTCGATATTCTTTCGGTTACTCGCTTTTTTATTCCACCCTTTATCATTATTCTTCCCCCTCCTCTCCTTTTGATTCTTCTTCCGTTTCCGGCGTTTCGCCGGTTGCATCTTCCTCTGCGTCGATGATAACCTGGTAGGAAAGCGAGCTGGCGTAACTGTTGATGTGCTCATCCAGGTCGTGGTTCATCAGGACGATCAGGTCGCCGACCTTTTTCGTGTCGCCGCCGACCGTCCGGATCCACTCGGCGGAGCGCGACTGCACCCAATGCTTGAGTCCCGCGTCGAGCACCCCCGCCCGCCCGGCAAGTTCGATCTCCATGAATTCCTTCGGGATGTAGAGCCCCGCCTCCCGATCGTTGGCGAAGGTCAACTTCTTTTTGTTTTCCTCCAGGATGCTGATCTCCAGGTCGAGTTTCTTGCGCTGCTGCTCCTCCATCTTTTCCGAGATCTTCTTGCCGGTCGATTTCTGCTTGAGCCAGGTCCGGGCGTATTTATCAACGTCCCGGAGCACATATAACCCGTCGCGCCTGGGAGCGATCTTCCCCTCTTTCTGGTGGCGGTAAAGGCTGGTCTGCGTAACCTTCCAATCCAGCGCCTTCAAATAATCCAGGACGGCGGCGATGTTGCGGAGCGGCTTGTCCTCCTCCTCTATGGCGGCGGCATCGGAGATCCGGGCGGCGAACTTAGCAAGGGCGGCCTGGGCCGCCTCCCAATCGCGCAGGTTCGCGGCGGTCGGCGCGCTCTGGTATTCCTGGGCGCACTTCGCCGCCCCATTGTACAGCAGCACCCCCTGCCCCCGGATCGACGCGGGCTGCCCGTCAAGCAATTTTTCGAGGGTTTCCTTGTCCATTATTTATTCCTGGGGACAATGACCCAATCCCCATCGTCCTGTATTTGCTTAATTCCCGGAAGACACGGTGATGGATCGTTTGCTCAGGGGATGAAATCATCGAAATAACATCCACATTCTTCTTCGTGGTTACACAAACCATCATACCCATTGTCTTTCAGCGACTTAATCAAGATAGTTTTTGCCGTTTCCATTGTCATTTTCCTTCCTCCTTTGCATGGATGTCATAAACTGATCGATCTCTTGCCGCCAATGTTCGCTCATCTGCTGACGGTCACAGGTGTAATCTTCCCTGACCCGGTATCGTCTGCCCTCGCGCATTCCAATCAGTGCGCATCGAGATTCGGTCAGAATCAGACCCACGGGCCTGTGAAATTCATAAAAATCCTTTTTGAAATTTCCACATGCCTTGCAGTTTTTCGAATCGTTTGTTGATCCCTTCCGATAGCGGATCTCATCCTTGATCTTTAACCTCGGCATTGATCCCATGTTTCCCTCCTTAAATGATCAAATTCCCCGCGTCGATCTCTTCGGCGGGATGGTTCATGAGATAGTCCCTCGATGCGGGATGTTGAAAGACAAGCTCGTTGATCCGGCCGCCGACGTACTTTCCATTGCGCAGGACCGTGTAACGATTCGGAGCGTTGATGATCTTCACGCCCGGATTGTTCTTTAGGAGATGATATAGTTCCCGGATCTCCACCGGGATGGCCGGACCGTCGCGGTCGAAATCGAGCATCTTCTCCGCCGTCGCGCCCGGCGGGGTTTCCGCGGACACGGACCGATCCCTTCGGAGTCCCCGCGTGGTCGTCACCGGCGAGGCAATCGTCAACGCCGGCGGTAGCCCTTCTTTTATCCATTTATCAAGGTCTATCCCCAGCCGCACCGCTTCGCCCGGATCCTTGCCAGCGGGAACCGGCCAACGGTCACAGCGGGCGAACTGTTCGCCCCACCAATCCATTGCCTTCGCGCCGGCGGCGTCGTAATCAAGGGCGTTCAGGATCTGGAGAGCGCCCTGGAGGACGGTGAAGGTCTCCATGTCCGGCTTCGCGGATACCGATCCCAGCGCGACGGCGCCGGCCAGAGTATTCCCCGCAGCGACGGCGATAGCGTCTAACTCCGATTCAACGACGACAAACGCGCGCCGCGTCCGCTCAAGGAGCATCGTGGACATCGCTGACCCCGGGAGGACGTAGTAGCGCGGCTCGCCTTCCGGGCGGCGGATCCGGATCCGGAGGATGATCCCATCGACGATGTATGGGATCACCAGGCCGCGGGGGATCCAGAGCACCTTCGGGCGGCCGTCGTCCTTGATCTGATCCGGAAGGCCCCATGCCTTTCGCGCGCGGTAGAGGTCTTTCCCGTCCTCACCCGCATTCCATCCGAGGCGGTAGTTAATCGCGGTCTCCCGGTTGATGCCCCGGCCGGCGAGCCAGGCGAGCGCCTCGGCGTTGCCCAAAAGCCCGGCCTGCGCCCAGGAGACGAACTTCTCCGCCTTCTCCTGCCAGAGATCGGCGGGCGAGGCGTGCGAAACCGGCTGAAAGACCGGCTTCGTCCGCTGCGGCGGAGGCGTTTTCCAGTAATCCCGGCCGGCCGGGATGTCGATCCGCAGCTCCGCGCAGGCGTCCCGGAAAGACATCCCGCAAAAATCCCGCAGATACTGGATGTTGTCCCCCGTCTTGCCGCACCCCCGGCACCAGTACGCGCCCTTCCCCTCGTTCTGCTCCGGCCACACATGAAAGCGATCATCCCCGCCGCACGACGGGCATGGCCCTTGCCACTCCCCGCCGTTCGTCCTGGAGACTTTCTTGAGCTTCACATGTCCAAAGGCCAGATCCAAAGTATTCATTTTTATTATTGAGAGAATAAAACGTATTTAGTTTTTCCGGCTTCTCCAGGCCATAAGGTTTGATCCAGTTTATCCCTGAAAGACTCACGCGTCCCATCTTCAAGAATCAAAATACAGCTCGGATAACCTTGCATCCACATACTAAGCCAATTTCTACACAAACGGCAAAGATAATGCCCAATCCTATCTTTGACATTTACTTCTCGCATTCCATGAGGATAGGTTTCAAAATCCGGATAGTGATCTTCGATCGCTACAACTTTTTTACATCCTCTAATTATGCGGGAACAATCATGGCACTTAATATTTTTCCCCATTTTCAAACCCTCCCTGTCATCATATCCATCCGTTTCTGTTTACCTTTTGCCGCTTTTCCGCTTTTTCCTTCAATTTCCCCTTTTTCCTTTTTTATTTTTATATCTTATTATTATCATTCCAATATAATCGATTAATATAATAATACCTCTCCCTTCTTAGGGAGGGTTAGATAGTTTAACCCCTATTATATCGTTCTAAGAAATATCAAAAAGCGTGTGCCGAACAAACCTTGGAAGAACCCGCCACCCTCCCTAAAAATGAGAGCACTTTCCAACTGTCTACGGCGATCCCTGAAAGATGTCGGCACGTTGAACCATATTGGTCAAATCGCGGCCGGGAAACAAACCCTCCCTGAATATTAGGGACGGTTGGAGGGTTTTCCGGACATTCTCCTTGATTCTTTGTTTTGTTTTGATTTATGAAAATCATCCGTTATAAGTCTCCATCTCTCCCTGAGGGCTGTTCAAGGCGATTCCGTGGTATATGACGCAGCCGTTTGACTTGTCTTTATCGTACTTCTGGCTGAGCTGCTTGCCGAACCATGTACCGGTCGGCTCCTTCTGGCCGACGTTGTCGTGATACCAATCGATGAACCGGGCATAGAGCACCGACGATTTCGCCTTCGCGCCTGGCTCCCGGAGGCAGCATTCGTCGATGAAATCGGCGAGAAGATCCTCATTGCGCCGGTATTGTTCGGTGGCGTCGGTGATCTCGTGGGGCGGTTTCAGGCCGTCCCGCTGCCAGAGGAGGCACCCGCGCACCAGCCAGGCGAGAATGCCGGGAGCCTCCTTGAGCACCTGCTGATCCAGATCGAGGATCGCGCGGCGCTCGTGCGCCTCCTGCGGATCGCGGTTGACAAACGAAACCAGGAAAGGGATCAGGTGAAGCCGCTCCCAGAACGCCTTGTCATTCGGCGGCGCCTGGGGCTGCGTGTTGGTCATTAGGAAAAGCTTATGCGTGGGGGCGAAGCGCGTTGGATATTTGTCGTGCGGGCTCCGGCCGACGAGCTCGTCCTTGCCGGTGAGCCACTTGATCTTGCTCGCGCTGAATCGCTGCCCCTCGTCGATCTCGGAAGCGAACGCCATCCGGATCCCTTTCAGCGACATGATGTCCGGCGACGGTCCGGAGCTATTCTTTGAGTATTTCTGCGACAGTAACATCTCCGAAGGGATCGAACCGGCCAGGGCGCCCATGACGTAGCTGACCGTCTCGATGATCAGACTGCGGCCATTCCAACCGGTTCGGCCATAGAAGACCGGGAAGACTTTTTCATGGACCAGGCCGGTCATCGCGTAGCCGAAGAGGCGCCCGAGATAGGCGACAAGCGCCTCGTTGCCGCCGAAGATCTCCAGGAGCGACTTCTCCCAGAGCGGGGCGGGGGCGTCGATGCCGGTGAACTCGACCGGACTCGCCATGGATAGGTAGTCGCCCGGGCGGCCGGGCTTGAGGCGGCCCGTCTCCAGGTCGATGACGCCGTTCGCACAGGGGAAGAGCATCGGCTTGCAATCGAACTCCTCGCCCTTGATGGCCAGGGGGTTATCGATCGTGTGGGCGAATTTCAGGCAGGCGGTCCGGCGCTTGTCAGCACGGAGCTGGCTGGCGCGTTTAAGAAGGTTCGCCTGCTGCGTCCGAAGGCGTTTGATCTCCGTGGCGCTGCCGTCCCCATCCGTGGCCGATGCGGTGAGATCGACAATATCCTGGGCCACCCGCTTATACTCGGCCAGGTAGTGCCCAACGACGATCTGCTCCACCGCGGCCAGCGATCGGGACATCATGTCCCGTTGCCAATAATGGCCGGCCCACTCAAACCATTCCTGCGTGTTTTTATCGAAGAGGAACCGATCGTGGAAGAGCGTCGAAAACAGGACGCCGTCGCCTTTCTCGTTTTCAAAGAGGCACGACCGGATCAAATCGCTCGTGATCTTCGGCGGGGCGTCCGACCCCGCCGGCATCGCCTGCCCGGAAGACTCCGCTGGCGATCCGTCCGGCCCCATCGACATCACGCCTGGACTTTCCGTCGATCCTTCTGAGCCTGCAGGGTCTCCGGTCGGTCCGTGAGCCGGAGACGTGATCGAAGCAATCAGCCCCGCCTCCTGTTTAATCCGCTCCTGGACCTTCTTGCGGATATTATTCCCCGCATCGTCATTCATTCATGCTCTCCCGCGAACACAATATTTGTGGTTTGCCGAGGCCTCGGGGACACAACATCTTGTGGTCAATATTTGATTTTCTTTTTTTCCCATTTTCCCACCGATATCAAAATTCACCCGGACCAGTTTTTTAGGGTTCTGCGGGCCGTATCCTTTTGGAGCCTGGCAAAGGACCCGCCGGAGAAGGGATGGCTATTGATATTTGTAACTGATTATTATTAATGGGTACGGGGTGGTGGTGGCGAGCCTGAAACTTGGCGATGGAGCGCTCGATTGTAGGATGGTGGTCCGAATCCACGGTGAGTATGGCGCGGCATTCCCTGCAGCGGACCTCCGTGATAAGCGGCTGGCGGTTGATATCAAACATAGTTCCCCCTCAATCAAATAGCAATATTCCGGCCCAGACGCCGACTCCGATGATAAACAAAAGATCAAAAAGATCTACCCGTAAGGTGATTGGTATTATTTCTCTTGGATATTCATTTAGGCATATTAAGCAAACACGCAAAACAATTTTTATGGAGAGGAAATACAAATAAACCAAAGGAACGGTTTCATAAAACCCCCTTTCTTTTCCGACAGTTCACGGAATATATCTCCGAGATTTGTTCCCTATCTTCTCGAAACCTTGCCGCAGTAACCCAATTTATCTGTATCCCGTTTTCCGTGGTGGACCACCTTTTCCATGTTGATCTTTCCCGTTCCTGGAGGCGGCACCCAAAATTCCCATGCCATGCACTCCGTTGCCTGGCAGTTTCCATTTCCGCGTCCGATATCTTCCGAACACCGCGTTTGCTTCGCCTTGCCGACTGTCGTAATCATATTCCCTCCTTGTTTTCTATATTCTCGACCCCCAGGCGGAATTCCCAGGATTTGCGCCGGCCCTGGATCGGCCGAGCCTTGACGGTGATGCCCGTCCCGGCGATCCGGGTGCGAATTTCGGAAATCTTTTTGTGACAATGGTAGATCTTGAGTTTTTGGACGATCTCAGAACTGGTCACCGGTCCACACGTTAACCGCTCATATAGTTTGCGCGACTGCGTTCCCCATCGAAAATATTGGCTTGCAACCGGCGTCATGTTCCTTCTTTCAAAAGATTTATGGCTCGTTCAGTTAGGCGTTCTGCGAGCTTTTTATACCAATAGTCACATGGACCAGCCGCACCCTCCAAAAGAGCCTCAGCGATCTCCTTCAATACCCTTACCGCTACCTGTTTCTCCGCCTTAGTCATAACGCACCTTCCTTTTTTGGATCTATCCCCTTATCCGGAATCCCCTTGTCCGGAGATCAACGATCGGGATACCCGCCGGCGGATGGAGCGCCCCCAGAATGTTACTTAGAATCGATGTGGTCTTTTCGATTGCCGACAGATCCCTCTCCCCCTGGCAATGGCAAGGCCATACCAGGAATCGCCCGTCGTTATCCCGCGGAATCTCCATTTTCGCCCCACAGAGGCCGCATTCCACAATAATAACCATGATCACAAAACCTCCTCAGCGAATGATTTGGGGCGGTCACAGTACACTCCTGCAGATCATCCCCTTGTCGTGTCGGGACCAGAACATCCCCCTGATCCACCGGTACAGGATTCCAATGCAATGGAGGACCAGGAGTAGGAAGCCAAACGCGGTGAAAATAACGGCGCAGGCCCATAAACCTTCTTGGAATTCAGTCATCATCCTCCTCCTTGTATGGCACTTCTTTCAGCGGCTTTCCGCAGAAAGGGCAGAATTTCATCTTGTTTTCTGCGGGCGTGCCTGCGTTCAATACAAATAGATCGCCCCCACAAGCAGGACGCCAACATCCGCAATCGGCGTCATCTTCTTTCCATTCACAAGGGATCACGGGGGCTTTCCGCGTTCTCATGGCTTCTATTCCTCCATCTCGTTTAGATTGGCTGAACGGCGACGGATTATCTGAATGTCTGAAATCAACCATTTCATTTCCCCCATCCCTTGAGCATGTGTAAGCTTTTTTCAGTCCCCGCGATCAGCCCGGCCCGGATGCCGAAGGCTATCCCGACGAGGATAATGAACGGGGCGAATAACAGCCCCCCGAATACCTGGATGATCTCGTTCAGTTGCCGCTTGAAATCGGCCCATTCCTTGTCTTCCACCGTTGCCTCCTGAACTATTGCTTTTCCGTTTGCCATTTTCCCCTCCTCATTCTTTTATGTAAGAATCCCCGTCCCTTCGATATCCCCGGCGCTCCATTTCACGGCGGGCATGTATGCTGATGTTAATGGGAACCTTCCATTTCGTTTCAAATCTGTTTCCGGGCATCTGATAACTTCCGCGACAAGCCAGCCATCGGATGTAACTGTCCGGGATCGATTCGTCTGAAAGGTCGCGCCCTTTGAATGTTCCGAAGTCAAGTTTCATTCGGCCTCTTCTACTTTCTCTGGCTGTGGGTCGGGGGCCTGCACGCCCCCGGCCCGTTACCACTACTACGCCACGCGCCGCTGCTCTTTTCCCGGGAGCATGACCGGATCCGGAAGAGGGTGAATCCGCGACGCCGGACTACGTAACAAAGACGCGGGTTCCGACCGGTTATTCACCCCTTCCGGGGTTGTGGCGGCCGTCGGTAGGTTTGTGGATCTGCGCCTGCGCGCATTGGACCCGGATCTCTGCACGGCCGCGTCCGGATAGATGGTTTCCGCTTTCGGGACTTTGCCACCACTAAGTTTGAGACACAAACTCAGTGGCACCTTGTCCCCCTCCAAAAACGCATCGTAGGCGCGCCTCCATTTTTCCGCATCCGGCGGCGCCGGCTCCTTCCCCAGGACCACGCAGGCGTGGATCTCGGCGATCATCTCCTCCACGGCTTTCATTCTTTGCTCGATGGTTTTCATAAGTGCCTGATTTCCCTATGTATACATTTGCAAACAAACGTCATCCAATGTATACGTGACAAGCCAAAAAAAATTGATATCCTACCCCCTCAGCAGAAGGTCCTTTACCGTCCGCTTGCCGTTACTCTCGATCAGCAACATTGTTTTGTAGTCATCGAGGAACCCTGCGATCACGTATTCCATGCAGAGCTTGGAAAGGTCGATTCCCTTGACGCGACAGATTTCTTCAAGATTGTTTTTGAACTTTTCACCGATTCGGAAGGATATGAGCTGGGTGCGTTTTTCGTCCTCTATGGGGAGACGGGGTCGAGAAAAATCAAGATTGATTTGGCCTGTCATTTATTGCCTCCGCGGCGATCCTGGTTTCAACCGGAAATTGCTGACAATTATTATTGGCATTCTTGGCAAAAAAATATCGGATGTCAACATCATATATATTGCAGATTTTAACGAGGCTGATGATGGAAGGAGTGCTTTTGCCCGTCTCCCATAAAGAAATGTGCTGCTTGATTGTGCCTATGCTGAGACCGAACTCGTCCTGGTTTAATCCCTTCGATTCTCTG
>QGNH01001295.1_pt1 | contig 40719 bp, 54 predicted proteins | sample 1735481 | NCBI WGS metagenome assembly QGNH01 (sample SAMN09239004, study PRJNA386568) | Viral metagenome, whole genome shotgun sequencing project. | reverse complement strand
CCCTCGCTCGCCTCAACGGACGCCGAGCATTGAACCCAGCGCTCGGCCCCCGAAGCACTAAATTTTGAATGCTTGCGCTCTTCTTTCAATTATACCGCCAACACTTCTAGGGCTTTAGCGTATTGATTTTCTTTGAGTGCCGAAATGCTTTCAGTTTTAAAATTCTTTTTCAAAATTTTAAGAACTTCGGCTCGGCCGTTTTTACCGCCGGCTTTAGCGCGGGCCTTGCAAGCTTCATTCACTTCGGCGACCGTGATCTTTTTAGCTTTCGTAGGTTTCGGCTCGGGCTCACTCATGAAATCGTCGTCACTTGCCGTTTCAACTTCAGCGTCTTCGGTCTCGCTGTCAAATTCATCGACTGCGGCCTTAAGGGCGGCGGTTTCCGTCGCGGGCTGTGTGATTGTAACAACGCCTCTAGAAACTGACTCTAGACGATCAAGTAATTCTTTAAGTTCTGCAAGTACCGCTTTCGTTTCGGGGCCTGCCAGTAATGCCACTTCTAACTTCATTTCTTTTCTCCCTTGTTTTCGGCCTTCGCCGGTTTTGGTTTTGGGTTCGCGCAATCGTTACATTTTTTCGGGTCGTTACGTGACGAGCACTCTCTGCAAATTTCTTTTGAGCAATTAGCACAACGATAAATAAGCTTTGAGAGAAAACCTCTCTGCATGTCGGCCATGCTGTATCTCTTTTGGCAGTTGTGACAGATTTGTTGGGGGGTATTCATTATCCTATAATCCGTTTTACGGTTTTCGCTTTGTTCATGACGGTATTTAAAACCACTTCGTCAAGTGAGTTAGAAACGACACAATAATCGCACCTAACTACTTTTTTTTCGCTTCCCTTACGTGAAGCTCGTTTTTCGGCTTGGATATTCGTTTCGTCGGTCCACGAGTATTCGGCGAAGACAACTCGATCGGCGTTCTGCAAATTGTGACCTCGCCCCATCGCTGCAATGTTGCCGATAATGAGTTTAAGATCATTTCGTTGAAATCTTGTAAAGGCGTTCTCTCGTTCGCGGTCGGGTGTATTCCCGATGACGAGCGCGGGTTTAAATCGTTTAAGTCGAGTTGCAAGTCCAGCACACACGTCCCGGTGCCATGCAAAAAGCAAGATACTTTCATTTTTGTTTTCAAGGCGCTCCCCCACATATTTTGAAACCCAGTCGACCTTTGAAAGACCGAGCTCTTGTCGATGCTTTGCAATCTCGCCTCGACTCATGTCTTCGTCAATATCTTTTAGGTTTAAAGTTTTTAAATATTTTTGCTCGAAATTTTTTTGTTTTGCCGTTCTTAAATCTTCAATGAAAAGTAAAGACCGAAGTCTCTCTGGGTGCGAAAGCTCGTCTTCGGTCACAACGTGCATGAAGTTTTTTGTAAGGCGCGCGTGAAGCTCGTTTTCATTACTTGAGCCTCGGTAGTCCCACGCTTGTTTGTAGCCGTCGTGTTTGAAATGCCCGTTACAAAACTTTACCCCAAATTCATGCTCGGTCATGTTGTCGATCACGTCGGGTCTAAGCGCAATTAAAGGCGCCCAAAGCTCCATAGGACGATTCGGCATCGGCGAGCCGTCGAGAAGTACGACATAGCCTTTTGAGCGTTTAAGAATTGAGAAAAGATCGATCGTACGAAGCGTTTGGCACTCTTTAAACCGGCTCGCCTCATCAACACCAATAAATTTAAAATCTTTTCTAGCTAAACGCTCCCAAACCCAAGGCTTTGAAATCATTGAGTCCGGGCAAATAATAAAATCAGCATTCCAATCGGCGTTTTCTTGTTTGTTAGATTTTGGGACTATAAATATAGTCGGGAAGGCGCCCGAGAACGCCGTCCAGTGCATGATTTCTCGCTCCCAGTTAATGGTGAGCGTAGGGGGTACTACGAAAAGCGTTTGGCCCTTCCCTTGGGCCAAAATTGACGCCGTAATGGCCTGACAAGTTTTTCCCGCACCCGGAGCATGCGCGAGATACGTGCGCTTATGCTCAAGTATCCACTTCACGCCTTTATGTTGATGAGTGTCTAGAAAATCTAGACTCGTGAACCCCAAACTTATTCCCCCGCACTTTAACTGTCTTTACCGCGTTAAAATTTTTTACCGCTTGAAATCTGATAAAATATTATTGATAGTTTGGTGTCAATAAAAAATTCAAAAAGGGGGTTTTCTTTGGCGCGAAGAGTGATAACGCTACCGGCGTTTATCGACGAAGTCGGGGTGAATAGAATAGCTCAAATCTTTTGCTTAGAGCGAGCGACAGTTAGAAAATGGCGCAGTGGGACGCAACTCCCCAAAGCACTACATATGTATGAGCTTGTGAAATTGTCGAAGGGTAAATTAACCTACGAGTCGATTATCGACCCGTGGGCAAAACTTCAGCCGTCTGAAACGTCGGTGTAGCCCATGAACGACATTTTAAAGCAGGCGCAGGCCTTATACGAGGCCGGACTCGCCATACATTGGGTAAAGCCCAAGTCGAAAGCGCCGGTTGAGGGCGGCTGGACAACGGGGCCTAGAAAATCATGGGACTATCTTAAAAAGACTTACAAGCCCGGTTATAACCTCGGCGTACGGACGGGCTCGGCATCGAAACTTAAAGAGGGTTATCTCACTTGCATCGACGTTGACGTCAAAAAGCCCGAAGCTAAAAAAGACGCGTTGAACAAATTAAAAGAAATAGTTGACGGCTATGAAATCAAACATTTCGGTTGGGTTGAATCCGGCGCGGGCAACGGGAGTAGGCATCTTTATTGCGTGTCACCCTCACCATTTAAAATGTTAACCGCTGCGAAAGAGCCGGGCTTTGAAATCTGCATATATAGTGAAGGGCGACAAATGGTTTTGCCGCCGTCGGTACACCCGTCGGGCTCGGTCTACAAATGGCGTAGACCCATCAACGGGCACTTGCCGGTGTTTGACGTAAAGCGCGTGTCAACTCTACCTAAAAATGAAAAGCGAGTAGAGGTTTTGCAGGTCGACGACATAAAGTTTAAACCCGTCGACATCGATAAAGTCGGCGTCTCTGACGAAATTCGGGAGAACATAAAAAATGGCACTAATGTACTTGATCGCTCCGCTTATCTTTTGCCTTGTGTTACTGCCCTTCACAGCGTGGGACTCTCGCGCGATGAGATTTTGTCTGTACTTACTGATAGCACTCTCTTTATGGGCCGGTGTGCCTATGATCATGCCCAGACTCAAAGCCGAACTCGAGCCGCTCAGTGGCTTGATAAATTTACCGTTCAAAAGGTTTTACGAGAACGAGACCCAGTAAGTGCGTTTAAAGATGCCCCGCCGGTTGAACGTGTGATGTTAGATGACGCTTCGGTTGAAGCGCAAAGCGCTGAAATCGGGCCGACCGAGTCTTCGGCTGAAAATGGTTTTTACTATCGAGGGGCGAAAGGGGGCTTAATACCCGACTATACGGCGCTCTTAAAAGAATTTGAAAGGGGCCGCCCCTTTCGTACCATAGCCGATATGAAATCGGTCTATACTTTTAACGGTACACATTACGCTCACTGCACGCCGATTGAAATAAGAGCTTTTGCGGAAGAGAAATTTAGCCCTAAGCCCGAAGAAAAACTAAGAGCCGAATTTTACCACAAGGTTTTAGCGAATAAGGTTTGCCATCGAAGTTTTTTTAATGAAACAACTGAGGGCCGAATTAATTTTAAGAACGGCGTCTTGGACCTAAACGTCTCAGATACAGCCCTTCTCCCGCACTCCCCCGATTTTGGTTTTAGGGGAGTGCTGCCATATAACTACGACCCTTCGGCTGAATGCCCCATTTTTTTATCGTGGCTCGACGAGGTCATGTTAGGCGACAAAGAGCTCTCTGCGATACTGCAAGAGTTTATGGGCTATATCATAAGAGGGGGCGATTACAAATACCACAAAGCCCTTTGGCTCGGAGGCGCGGGAAGAAACGGCAAAAGCACTTTCGTTGATTTAGCTAAAGCTCTTATCGGCGCCGGCAACTTTTCGGTTTTAAGCATTAAGGGGCTGATGACAGATAAATTCGCAGGCGCCGACCTTGACGGCAAGATCGCAAATTTTAGCGAAGAGACGTCGCCTCAAGAACTCGCGGACTCCGGGCCGTTTAAGAACCTAACCGGCGACGGGGACATATTTGCTCAGAAAAAATATGGTGACCCTTACAGCTTTAGAAACCGCGCTAAACTTATAATGACCTATAACCAAATACCAGATTTAAAAGACCTAAGCCCCGGCATGCTTTCGAGGCCCCTAATCATACCTTTTGAGAAATTCATTGAAGACGGGGCGCAGGACCGCAACATCAAAAAGAAACTATTTTCTGAACTACCCGGTATTTTTAATTTCGCGCTCGATGGTTGGCGCCGTCTTGAAAGCCAAGAGGGTTTCACCGTCAGTAAAAAATCAAACTTGGCGATGCAGAAAATAAAAGAAGAGTCTTGCTCAGTCTATCAGTGGATTGAAAACTTCTTTGTATTTTGCGGCGAGCATGAGTTGCCGCAAAGGCGCGGCGGCCCCCCGCCGAGCATAGGTGAGCCGGGGACTTACCGGCCTAACGACATATTTGCGGCATACGTAAAACACGAAAAATTTACGTATAAAGCGCCCGAATTTTATCGCCGGTTTAACGCCCATCCTGAGGTCAAAAAACGAAAGATAGAAGGCCGAAATTTTAACTACTATTTTGGGCTTAAAATACCGGGCTTCGTGGTCGTCCCCAGCACCGTCCCCGATGTCCCGGCATCATCCACCAAAAATATCGATTGGGGAGGACCGGGGACGATACCGGGAGACTTCTATTAGGGTATCCTCCACGCGCATTTTTCATTCGAGAAATGCGTTTTTTGTGGAGGATAGGAGGATACTTTCTTCTAAAAAGCTATAGGATGTTAAATAAGAGAAAAAAGAGAGAAAAAAGAGAGAAAAAGAGGGTATATAAAAAGGTAGGAGAGGGTAGGACGGAACATCCTCCTCATCATCCTCACTTAAAAAATAAGGGGGCAAAAATGTACTACGCAGAAGACCGGATTTATAGGATTTTAAAGTGGGCCGAAGACCACCCGAATTTCGACACTGAATTTGTCGAAAATATGGCCGATGTTTTGAGCGAATACGGCGAACTAACCGAAGCCCAAGAAGAGGCCCTCGATAACATCATTCAGGGCTTTCAGATACCTTAATGGCAAAACGAAGGTCAAAACCCAAAATCGAAAAGTTCGACGGGCTCAACGATCAAGACAAAAAGAACATTCGGCGCGTTTTGAGGCAAGCTTGGTCCTGGTCATACTCGCGTAGATTGGTGGTCAAACGCTGCACTTTACCTAACGGTTTTGCCCGTTGTGAGAAGTGTCGCGAGCGATGCCCGATCGTTAAGGTCGATCACATTAAACAAGTCGGTGACGTGGGGCCTAACTACATCGCAAAGCTATTTGTGCCGTCAAATAAGATGCAGGGGCTTTGTAAGAAATGCCACGATAAGAAGACCAAAGAGGAGCGTAAGGCCGCGCGTAAGGCAAAGCCTATAGACGACTTTTATTGATACGGTAAAGACAATTGTCTTTACTAAGGTCTAGTTATTTGATACATTAGGGGGTTATGAGCAAAATAACTACAGAAATCGAAGGTCTGATAAAAGCGATAACCACAGAAATCAATACGCTTTCTTTTGTTATTGAGTGCGCGGAAGACCGGGGCCTTTCTGCACCCGTAGAAGTTATGGCTCGTCAAAAATGTCAAGTGGCGCTCGATCGTCTTTTAAAGTTAAAAGAAAAATGGGAGTCTGAAAAATGAGACTTCTCATACTTCTCGTGCTTTTTACTACGGCCTGCGGCCACAAGCTGCAAGTCTCAATCGACCCGCAAGTTCAGCCATATGTTGACCGCTTTGTTCAAGCGAGCGGCGAAGTAATTCAAATTAACGACCTTATCGTTGAGCTTGTGCCGGCTATACCCGAAGGGGGCGACGATTTGGCCTATTGCACTTGGGGCGACAATCAGACACCGCGCGTGCAGATAGTGCAGTGGTTTTGGGACCAAACCGGCCCTAACACCGGGGGCGATAGCGACACACTTCGTGAGCTCGTCGTTTTTCATGAACTTGGTCACTGTGTTTTATTTCGCCCGCACAGAAATGATACTTTTCAAATGTCTATACCGGGCGTTACCGGTAACGCCCCCAGTACTGCGCAATACCCATATTCAATCATGTACTACGAAGTTGATCAGATGCTTGTGAATACGAGTTACTACGAACAAAACCGCGAAAACTATATGCAAGAGCTTTTTCAAAGGGAGTAAAAAACGTGAAATCAAAAGATATGAAAGTAAAATTGGTTTTTTCTATAGAAGAGTTAGGTACGTTGTCTCGGGCTGTGGGCGAACTCGCGGCCTATCTTGAAAGGCTTGACGATACGAAATATAAAAAAACTCTTAAAATCATGAACAAGATCGACGAGGCGCTTGACGAGGCACTAGCTTCAGCATGAACAAAGCTTATCAAAAATTGCCGATTGAAATTTTAGTTACTCTTCTATGTAGAGATTGCGAAATGCAAATGTGTGCGATAAGCTTACCGTCTTTACGTGAATGGCGGCCTTGTGAGTTTTGTATTTATGAAATCGAGAAAAGGATTATCGAAAATGAAAAAACCAAAAGCTAAGATTCTCTCGCTCATTAACGTCAAGGTAACGAGTCAAGAGCGTAAAGCCATGGACCGACTTGCAGAAAAGTATGCTAAAGGTAATTTGTCAGCATGGCTTCGTCACGCGGCTCGTCATTACAAACCAAAACGAGACGAAGTCATTCGGTAAAGACCCCACCAATGGCCGGTTAGGTTAAACAATGAGGCAATTAAAACGCTTATCCGAAAATGGTGACGGTGTATGAGCTGTGCAAGGCCGTGCAAGATGTGTGTAAAATCGGTGTAACTCTGTGTAAAATAAACCGGCAGAATTTGCGTGACTTATTGTAAAACTTACCGATACGGTAAGTTACATGAAACTTAACGCAAAGCAAAACCCCATCGGGGGCTTGACCCCCAATCCGAAAAACCCGCGCACGATCACTGACGCCAAGCTAAACGCTCTAAAAGCGGCATTGTACGAATTTGGCGACCTGGGCGGCTTCGTATTCAACCAAAAATCAAAACAACTCGTAGGCGGCCATCAGCGCGCTAAACTCTTCGATGCAAAAGCGCCAATCGTTATCGAGAAGAGGTACCCCAAGCCCACTAAGACCGGGACGACTGCCGAGGGCTTTGTCGAACTAAATGGTGAGCGCTTCAAATACCGCGAGGTCTATTGGGACTCGCCAACTGAAAAAGCTGCGAACATTGCGGCCAATAAAGGGGCCGGCGAGTGGGACAATAAGCTTTTGATCGAATGGTTTAAAGACATCGACGCGCTCGATTTTGATTTAGATTTAACGATGTTTGACGAAGACGAGCGCGCAAAGTTTTTGGGTAAAGATTCGAAAAAGGGTTTAATCGATGACGACGAAGTGCCCGACAAAGCCCCGGCGCGTACAAAGCTTGGGCAAATATGGCAACTAGGCTCGCATCGTCTCATGTGCGGTGACTCGACTGACGTTTGCGCTGTGGATAGGCTTATGATGGGCGAGAAGGCTGAAATGTTGTTTACTGACCCACCTTATGGTGACAACCATGCGGCGATGGACTTTGACCCAACTCAGGCGAAGCTTGGTAAATCAGTTGTAACCAAAAAGCACAAAATCGCCTCTGATGAGAATTTAGACTTTTTGGGTCCGGCATTGAATAGCGCGTCTACTGCTTTGGCTGATGGCGCCACTAAGATTGTTTTTTTCAAATGGAAAAAATGGATTGAAGTGCGTGAGGCATCTGAGGTTTTTGGTGAGCCGTCCGCATGTATTGTTTGGGATCGCGATGACATTGCTGCCGCAATTATGCGTTTTAATCCATGCCATGAGTTTGCTTTCCACTGGGGATCACAGACAGACAAGCACTCAAAATCTAATTTGAGAAACGTTTGGCGTTGTCAGAAGGAATATGAGAACAAGGTCCTGCATCCAACTGTAAAGCCGATTGAAATATTAGCGCCAGCTATTGAGGTTTGCACTGATGCCGGGGATTTAATCCTCGACCTATTCGGCGGCTCAGGCTCAACTCTCATCGCGTGCGAAAAGACAAATCGAAAATGTTTTATGATGGAGTTAGACCCGCACTACTGCGACGTGATCATCGAGCGGTGGGAGAAGTTTACGGGCCAAAAAGCCAAGTTGATAAACAACAAAGTTGCTACTAATGGCAAATAAAAATATAAAACCACGTTGGAAGAAAGGCGAGTCAGGTAACCCAAAAGGCCGACCGCCCGACATGCTCGGTAAGAAAATGCGACAACTTACCGCCGAAGAGTTTGCAGAAATCGCAAATCTAATTATCAAAGGCTCAATCGAAGAGTTACGCGCAATTGCAAGAGACGATTCGCAGTCTGCGTTACGCGTGATGATTGCGGCGGTTGCAGTAAAGACTATTTCAAAAGGCGACATGCACGCGCTTGATATATTATTAAACCGTTTGGTGGGGCGTGTGAAAGAACAAGTTGAGATTTCAGGTAAAGACGGCGGCCCACAAGTCATCGCTTACATTCCCGATAACGGCAAAACCGCACCAAAGGACAAAGAATAATGGCATTGATAGCAAAGCCGGAAGGGCCTCTAAATCCGTACGAGCGAATGGGCGTGCCAAATATGGAAGTGCCGAGTTTTCGACAACTCTTAGCAAAAGAGCGCGGCACGACTGAAAATATTTTGATCATTTCACCTTACGCGCTCGGCGATTGTGTTTGTAGCGAGCCTGCAATTAGATACGCAATCGAAGCGTTTAAGGGCTGTAAGATTTCAATCGCTACTCACTACCCAGAACTATTCTCGCATTTACAAATAGAAAAGTTTTACGTGCGTGATGAAAAACCCGATTTTGATAAATACAACGTATACGAGTGCTATCACTCAGCCGAATCGTTGCAATCTGAGTACGTTCACAATTTCAATATGGCAATTGAAGACTATATTGCAACTTCGCTTTTCAAAGGGCAAATACCTGTCGCCGACAGAGATATTCGGTGCCGGGGCGAAATGCCTCGCTTCCCGCCGGGCTTTCAAAATAAGGTTATTATTCACCCCGGTAAATCTTGGTTATCTAAATCATTCCCGAAAGAATGGTGGGACCAAGTTATTCAAGGCATAGCCGTATCAGGCGTTACGCCAATTTTAATTGGCGCAGTCATTGATAACGGTAAACGCGGCACCGTCGATGTTGACACAAAAGGCTGTCAAGATTTGCGCAACAAACTCACTGTCACTGAGTCACTAGGGCTTTTACAAAACGCCGAAGTAGTTCTCACCAACGACTCAGCCCCGCTTCACATGGCCGCAAGCGGTAAAGCCCACATTGGTTTTATGTCGACCGTTCGTCACGCCGATTTTATAAAGCATTGGCGTAAAGACGAGACCGGCGAAAATCAGTGGGGTTATCGAATGCGTGATTTTGCACGCGGCACTATGTGGACGCCTCAAGATATGAACCCGATCACCGCTGCGGGCAAAAAATACGACGTGATCGACTACGCCACAATGATGAAATGGTTGCCCGAGCCCGAAACTCTAGTTCAATGGACAATGCAAAAACTTGGAGGCCATTAAGTTACGCCCTCAAGTGGGGCCTCAAGAACAATTTCTCTCAACCGATGCCGACATTGCTATTTATGGGGGCGCTGCGGGCGGCGGTAAATCTTGGGCGATGATTTTTGAGCCTCTTCGCCATATGGACAATCCAAAATTTGGTTGTGTTATTTTTAGGCGTAACTCAGTGCAGGTGCGAAATGAAGGCGGACTCTGGGACGAAAGTCAAAACGTGTATACACTCTTTCACGCCCACCCGCGCGAAGCGTATCTCGAATGGCAGTTCCCGTCGGGCGCGCGTGTTAAATTTGCGCATCTCGAATACGACAAGAATGTGCTCGACTGGCAAGGCACGTCCATACCGTTTATCGGTTTCGACGAGCTTACGCATTTCACCGAGCAACAATTTTTTTATATGTTATCTCGAAACCGGTCTACCTCGGGGGTAAAGTCCTACATACGCGCGACTACTAACCCCGACCCAGATAGTTGGGTTAGACGATTTATCGATTGGTGGATTGGTGAAGACGGCTTACCCATTAAAGATCGAAGCGGCAAACTTCGTTGGTTCATTCGCATTCAAGATAAATTTGTTTGGGCCGATACGGCTGACGAAATATTTGAGCAATACGGGCGCGGCCCAGAAATACAGCCAAAGTCAGTGACGTTTATTCCGTCAAAACTCGAAGACAATAAAATTCTAATGCAGAAAGACCCCGGCTATCTCGCAAATCTTTTAGCGCAAAATCGTGTCGATCGTATGCGCCTTAAAGACGGCAATTGGGATGTTCGCGCGCAAGCGGGCATGCTTTTTCAACGTGAATGGTTCACGACGATTGATGCCGTACCCGGCGGCTGGCAAAGGGCGATACGTTTTTGGGACCGCGCGGCCACAAAACCAAATGAAACAAATAAAGACCCCGACTGGACGCGCGGACTTTTAATGTACAAATACCCAAACAGCGTTTTTGTCGTAGCCGATCTTGTTTCACTTCGCGATACGCCCGGTAAAGTCGAAGCCCTCATTAAACGCACTGCAATTAACGACGGTTTGGACGTTGAAGTATGGTCGCAGCAAGACCCAGGTAGCGCGGGCGTTGCCGAAGCTGAACATTTTATCGCAATGCTCGTAGGCTATAACGTCCATACGATGACCACGTCGAAAGACAAGGTAACGCGGGCAAAGCCCGTTTCGGCGCAATGCGAAGGGGGCTCGATTTACGTGGTCCGCGCGAAATGGAATGAAGAGTTTTTTAACGAACTCGAAAATTTTAGCGACAACGACGAAGAGTATGCGCACGATGATATCGTCGACGTTTTATCGGGGGCTTTCAACAATCTACTCGGCGGGGCATCGCTTGCCGACGTACTCTAGAGGTTTACATCATGTCGAAAAAGAATAAGAAGAAAATCGAAAACGCCCAAGGCGGCTTAATTGTAATACCCGCACCCGATGTAGTTCATAACGGCTTTGGCGAGGCGATGGGGTTTGGTACAGGTATAGGCGGGGGCATTAACCCGACAGGTTTTTCGGGCTCGGGCTCAGCATATCAAACCGTATCCGATACTCAGACCGCGTTTCAAAATCTACGCTGGTATCTTGTTTCAAACTTTCGACAACTTCTCTCACAACTCTTCGTTGAAATAGGCCTGGTAAAGACGATCGTTTGCGTGCCCGTTGATGACGGCTTACGCGGCGGCGTGATGTTTAAGTCAAAACAATTAGACGAAGAACAAGTCAAAGACTTGTTACTCACCATGAAGCGCGACGATGATTTTAATATCGCAGGTTGGGCGGCTAAATGGACAAGACTCTATGGTGGGGGCGGCATTTTAATTTTAGTCGAAGACCAAGACCCCGAGACCGAACTCGATATCAAATCAATTGGGCCGGATTCAAAAGTCACATACCGCGCCGTCGATATGTGGGAGCTTTATTGGGACAAACAAAACGTCGAAGGCTATGACGCCGAAATTCAGTTAGAAGAGTTTGAGTTTTATAATTACTACTCAAAGCCCATTCATAAATCGAGAGTCATGCGGCTTAAAGGTATTGAGGCGCCAAGCTTTATTCGCCCGCGCTTACGTGGCTGGGGCGTGTCGGTTGTCGAAGATCTAATTCGCTCGATGAACCAATACTTAAAAGCAACTGATTTGGGTTTTGAGGTTCTCGACGAATTTAAACTCGACGTTTATAAAATCAAAAACTTAGTTAACACTCTGCTATCAGCCGGGGGCACCAATAAAATCAAAGAGCGTGTTCAAATGGCGAACTGGCAAAAGAATTATCAAAACGCAATCGTTATGGACGCCGAAGACGATTTCGACCACAAACAGTTGTCGTTTGCAGGTCTTGCCGAAGCAATGGAAGGTATTCGTACTCAAGTTGCGGCAGATATGCGCATACCCATTTTAAAACTGTTTGGCCAAAGTTTTTCTAAAGGCGGTCTCGGTACGTCATCGAGCGAAGAAATGGAGAATTACAACTCGATGATTGAAAGCGAAGTGCGCGGTAAACTTGAATACCACATTTTGCAAATGGCTCAAATTAAGTGCCAACAACTACACGGTTTTGTACCTGACGATTTAGAATTAGAATTTAAGCCCCTTAAAGAGTTGTCTGCCAAAGATTTAGAAGAGGTAAAAAACGCCAAGTATACTCGGCTCGCGGGCGCTAAAGCCGCAGGGGAGTTAACGACTCTCGAATATAGAGACGCTTCAAACAAGGGCGCACTTTTTGATATTCAACTCGATACCGAAGCTGACGGGCTAAGTGAAGACCCTCAGCTTGGTGAGGTTTTATCGGGCGACGCCGCTGACGATGCGAGCGGCGCTAACGACGAAGCCGCTGAAGGCGATAGCGGTGACGAGAGTGAAAAAGGCGAGCCCGGTGCAGATAAGCCCAACACCGAAAAAGTCGCACCGAAGCCAAAGCTTAAAACTAAAAATTCGTTACTTGAAAAAATCAGACCATACACGCCAATTGAAAGAATATTTAGGCTCAACAATAGCGCGGACTTCGACCGCGCTTCATACGAAGCCGACGGCGGCGACTCTTGGATTGTCGACGGGCGCAAAGCTCTTTTTGAAGACCCTATGGGTATAGATTGGGCGCTATGGAGTGAGGCGAAAAAGGCTTCAAACAGAATTTATCATCGAGAGAATTGGAAGTTTATAACGTGGTACTACAAGAAATTAGGGGGCAAGTTCACATGAATGAACATGTAATGTGGTCACCGGGTGTAACGCTTGAGATGATCGAAAAACAAGTCATACTTATCGCGTTTAGATTTTATCGCGGTAACAAAACACAAACGGCGCAGTCACTTGGTATTGCAATCAGAACACTCGAAGCCAAATTGGAGAAGTATGAAGACGACGGAGAAAAGCAACGACTCGCAAACGAGCAAGACGCAATTAACCGAGCCGCAATCCTTGACCGCCAACGCGGCATCTTCGTCGACCCGAAGACGGGCGAAAGGCGTATTCATGGGAACTATTCCGGCACACATGAAAGCCAAGATATCGGGGCTAACGCAAAACCCGCTACTCAAGCTCGACCCGTACATGATGTGCCCGTGTCGAAGCCAAAAGAAGTTCAAGTTTTGTTGCAAAAAGACCCTGTCGCCGCTCATTCCGGTCGCCGCCGCTAAAGAATTTGAAGAGGCAATGAAAAGACCGAACTTAACTTTTCTAACGCCCGAAAATGAAGCCGACTTGAAACTTGCAACCGATATGAAAAACTATTTCGAAGAACTCGAAAAGAAGAAGGCGGACTAAATGGCGTCAGTTACATTTGCAGTTCGAGGTAATAGCTTCGCCCCCCTTTATTCTCAAGTTGCGAACTATGCGCCTTTTGCGACGGACCAAAACCTTTTACCGACCATTGCGAGCGGCTCGCAAGCCGGGCTTATCGGCTCAAACTACATCGATCTATTTCAAAATAGCTATAATAGCCGCTCAGTGATTTGGAGCGGCGGCGCCAACATTTCGACAAATGCGGCAATATCTATTTTGGTTCGCGCGTCGTTTAACGAAAACGCCTCTCTTCAAGGGGTATTTTTATTAGGCGGCCCGTATGCGGTAGAACTCTGCCCCGCCATGATTTATATGTTCTTCTCGGGCAGTTCTCTAAATATCGGCATGAACGATGAGTGCGGTAATAACCTTATTGCTAACGACGGTATTGGTTCGTTTTCGCCCACTACTGGGGTTTTCTACGATATCGTCTTTACTACGACCGGCGATACGACGACCAACGGAGTGAATGTTTACGTGAATAACTCTCTACTGGGCTCGGCTACTTTGCCGTCGTCTCTGCAAAACCCGCGAAACGTAAATTTGATCACGAACGTTGTCGCGGGGGGAGCGACTTTCGACGTTGCCGGGTCTTCGATGTTCTTAAACGAAATGGTTATTTGGAATGGCGTCATTAACCCCGGTTCGGTTGCACTTACGACCGGCACCGGCGCGCTCAGCGGCGCTTCGCGTACGGCCTTTGTGCAAGCGGCCGCGTTCAATGGCGGTTCTTACAGCGACCCCGGTATAACAAATGTTTTAAACGGCGTGAACTATACTTTTGCGGGCGTATCCGAAACCGGCACACTCGGCGCGATCACAAATGTTCTGACAAATGCGACTCTCGTTGGTCAAACCCTTAACGGCATCTTAGTGGAGAATTAAAAATGGCGGCTACGATTACTTTCACTCAAGGCGATAACAACGTTGTTTTAAATCTGACTGCGACCGACGGTAACGGCAACCCGATCAACATCACGGGCGCGAGCTTTTCGACTCAAATACTAGGGCCGAACAATGTCGGCCCCGTAACATTTGGTAATTCGCAACACGCGCTCGTCAGCGGGCCGGCCGGTACATTTACTCTCACGCTCGCGAACAATGGTGGGGACACTGCGAGTTGCGGTATTGGCGAAAACAAAGATATTTTGACGACCGTAACACTCAGTTCTTCAGTTATTAATTTACTCGGTCGAGGTATTTTAGCTGTTAGGCCGCCAGTACCTCTTCAATGAAAAAATTTGTTGAACTACAGCCTATCAAAGAAACCACGTATGACTACGAGGCCATAGAGAAAAGAATTAAAGAGCTTTTCAAGCGAGAGATTTATTTACCGCTTTTAAAATTACTCGGCCATAAGCACCGCACTCTCACCAATTCGAGTGACGTTTTGCTCGACGCGATCAAGTATGGACAAATTCAGTTTTATCGCGGAGAATTTAGTGGACGGTTCAACGCTTCAATCTCGAAAGAGTTAAAAGCGTTGGGTGCGCAGTGGGACCGCAAGACACGGACGTTCAAGCTGTCTCAAACGTCTTTGACCCAAGAAATACGCAGCGCCATTCAAGCGAGTCGTTTTCATTTCGAGCAAAAGATCGCCGGTATAGACCGTAAACTCGCGCAGATTTTGCCGGTTGAAATTGCCGACCGCCTAAAAATAGATCATCTCTTCGACTCCACTTTGTATCGTGTTCAGCGTGATTTTGCCGCGTCGCTTAAAAACATAACTGTCGCACCAACACTCACGAAAGAGCAACGCGCGCGCATCGCGAGCGAGTGGCAAAACAATATGAAACTCTACATCGTCGACTGGACTAAAAAAGAGATAGTCGAACTCCGAAAAAACATGCGAGAGTCTGTATTCGCAGGCAATCGCTACGAAACTGCGATAAAGACCATTCAAAAAAGTTACGACGTGAGCGCCAATAAGGCCAAATTTCTTGCTCGACAAGAGACTGGGCTTTTGATGGCGAAGTTTAAAGAGACTCGTTACCAGGACGCGGGGGTCAAAAAGTTTATTTGGAAGTGCGTAACGGGTACGACAAGTCACCCGGTCCGGCCTTCACATAAAGTTTGTGACAACAAAATATTTAGTTGGGACAATCCTAGAGAACTAGGTAAAGACGGCCGACCGAATTCAAGTGGGGTTCACAAGCCGGGCGAAAATAAAAACCCCGGCGAAGACTATAACTGCCGGTGTTACGCCAAACCGATTGTTGAATTTGTAAAGGGTAAGAAATGAGATTGTTTTTCGCGTTCGTAATGTCCTGTTTCTTTTGGGCCGGCAACATAACGCCTGTTTGGGCGACTGCAAACACCGCAAACGTTTTATCTTTAAATACCGCAACGACAAACATCACCACGGGTGCGTATGTTACGCTCGGCACCGTGCCCGCCACACTTCAGCCGGCAAAAATCGTTATAGTAAATCAGACAACTTCGCTTATAAAAATCGCTATCGGTGCTGCGGGTTCGGAAGTCGATTTCGTTTCTGTCTTGCCGTCCTTTATGGAGACTCTACTACCCGAAAGAGCGCTCACAGGCAACGCTCGAATATCAGCCGAGGCAGTCGACGCGACCGCATCTTCAAAATATATTTCGGTAAGCCTGATACCATGACGTTAAGCGAAGCCCTTAAAAATTCTAAGGGCACGATCTTTTACGGCCTTCACTTTTGCCCCGGTGTTGCTCAATACGACAACCCCGACGGGTCTTTCAAGGTTTTCGTAAACGAAGCCACAATACGTAAAATGAATTCTACTTTTGCCGGCCGGCCGATGTTTGTTGAACACGTCGACGAAGTTGACCCAAACCTAAATCGCCTACGCGGTGAAGTGGACGGCTGGGTCATTGAGAGTTTTTATAACGCCGCAGACGGCAAGACTTGGGCGAAATTCATTATCGTTAGCGAACAAGGTCTCGCAGCTATCCGCCGGGGTTATCGCCTATCGAATGCGTATATACCGCAGCTTCATAATACTAAGGGCGTTTGGAATGGCGTCGAATACCAAAAGGAAGTTGTCGACGGCGAGTTTGAACATTTGGCAATCGTGAAAAATCCTCGTTACGATGAGTCGGTCGTCATGACCCCCGAAGAGTTCAAAAAATACAACGAAGGTTTAAATGGCGAACTTAAACGCATCGCTAATTCAAAAGATACAAAGGGAGAAAACAAAATGAGCAAATTTAACATTTTCAAACGTAAGGTCGAGAAACTTGAAAACTCTCTTGATCTAGAAAACATGATCGTCGAGTTGCCTCTTTCAAAAAAAGAAGTAACGCTCGCCAATGCGCTTAGCGAGTACGACAAGTTCTTGAACATGCATGGTTACGCTAACGGCGACCACATGGTGAAGGTTGGCGACAGTGAAATGTCGGTAAACGATCTCGTCAAAAAACATCTTGAGGCGTGCAACTCTAAAGGCGATGAGGGTGGCGAGCCCGGCAAAGGCGAAGACGAAGTTGGCGAACTCGAAGTCGCTAAAAACGATGACGAAGCAACCGGCGAATCTGACGTACCGCCAATGGAGAACGAAGATTTGATCGAAGAAGTCGGTCGCTTTGACGGCCCAGAAAAACGCGACGGCGGCGACAAGTCGCTTGATAGTGAGTTTTCAAAAACAAATCCTAAAGTTACAAAAGGCGATGCGGTTCGCAAATCTTTGTCGAACGAGCAAAAGGTTGCAAAAGCAAAAGCCGATGCGCGAGCAAAAGCCGCTGCGCTGAAAAATGCAAATCTGAATATGCAAAATCAAATGGAAGCCGTGAGAGTTGATTTGGCCGAAGACCAAGTCGCACGCGGTAAATCGCGCTATGGTTCAAATTAATTAAAGTCAAAGGGGAGAAAACACAATGACTATTACAGCCGGTTCATTATCACAAGTAGCACTAGCCGCAACGCCTTTGAGCGTAACTGTGTCGGTGTCGCCCGGTACGGGCGGCGTCGCACCACTTACGTACCAATGGTATCGTTCGACAGCTTCGGGTTTCACGCCGGGTTCGACGAACTCAATACCGAGCGCAACGAGCACCACTTTGCTCGACACCTACACCCTCATTCCGAACACCAAATACTACTACGAAAACGTAGTGGCGGACTCGACGGGCTCGCTTGCTTCGTCGTCGCAAATCGCGATTACGACTCTTGCAGCGACTCTTAATATCAACTCGTTTGCTCAATCGCCCTTCGTCGGTGTGGTTGATCTTTCGGTTGGTTCAACAAACGTTATCGCCGCAACGATCGACACTTCAGCCGGTACAAACGTTTATTACCCCGGTCAATTCGTGAAAATCGTTGCGAACACCCTTGGCGGCGTGCCGAGAGTTATCGGTTGCGCTACGAAGAGCGACGCGCAAATCGGTTGCATTCGTTTCGCAATTAAAGATTTGAACTACGGGGCAAACCAAAACTGCGAAATTTGTTTGTGGGGCACGGTTGTTTGGCTCTACGCAACGGGCGCGATCACTCAGTTCGCCGAAGTTTGCTTAGATACGACTTCGCCCGGCGGAGTTCAAGCGACAGGTAATACGGCGACAATCGTCGGTACTGCGATCGACGGCGCCGCCGCAGCAGGTACGCTTATCCGCGTAATGTTAACACCTAACCCCGCTGCAACAACGGCGTAATTTAAAAGGAAAAGGGGATACAAACATGAAAAAATTAAGAGAAGCGGTAATTCGAAACGACAAGGGCGAGCCGATCTTGCTCAACGAAAAAGAACGTTATCATGCGGCGTACACGCAAAAAATCGTGAACGAACGTTTCGGTAACGCCCTCGGGTACGAAGTCCCGATCACGACGCTCACCACGATCGTGAAAAAAGTCAGCCAAATGAAACTGTACGAGATTGCGCCGGCTGATTACATGCCAATCAAAGTTGGTGAGGGTACGTGGTCTTCAAATTTGACCACTTACCGTTCGTTCGATATCGCTGACGTGTTTGAAAGCGGTATCATCAACACCGGCGGCAACAACGCGAGACAATCAGTTGGCGACGCAGGCGTCGACGCTCTAAACATCAAAGTCAACAACTGGGCAAAAAACTGCGGTTGGTCGATCTTTGATCTTGAGCAAGCGGCAAAAAGCGGCAACTGGGACTTGGTTACAGCGAAAGAAAAAACTCGCAAACGTAACTGGGACTTGGGTATTCAGCGCGTTGCCTTTTTGGGCGCACGCGGTATGAATAGCGCTTCGGGCACATGCCTCGGGCTTTTGAACCAAAGCGGTATTACATTCAACACGACGCTCATCACTCAGAAATTGAACACGATGAGCACTACGCAACTTTCGACATTCCAACAATTGTCGATTCAAGCCTATCGTGCGAACTGTAACTACACCGCATTCCCGACACACTTGATTGTGCCCGAGTCTGATTACAACGGATTGGTAGCTCAAGCGAGCCCGACTTATCCGATGAAATCAATCTTGATGTTGCTCGAAGAGGGCTTTCAAGTAATTACGCGAAACAAGAATTTCAAAATCTTGCCTCTCGCGTATGCAGACACGGCAAACGCAGGCGGTTCGCTCGCATCGGGCGCGAACACTTGCCAATATGTGTTCTTGAATTACGACGAAGAGTCGGTTCGTATGGACATTCCGCTCGACTACACCAACACCCTCGCGAACTCGATTGATAACTTCATGTTTCAAAACACGGGTTACGGTCAATTTACGGGCGTGTTAGCGTACCGACCGGCAGAACTTTTGTACATGGGCTTTTAATTAGCCCTCTTTTTGGCAGTCAAGAATGACGCCCGAGGGTTTAGCTCCCTTGGGCGTTTTTGCAAGAGGGGTAAGTTTTGGAGTACAACAATCCAGCGGTAATCGACTTTCAAAACCAGTTTGTTCGAGACTTCCCATACGGGACCGACCCGAACACACAAGTTTTGTCATCGGACATAGCTTACGCTTTTCAAATGGCCAATCTCGCAATTAACCCGTGTTTATGGCCCGATCAAGGTTCGTACACAATGGGGTATTTACTTCTCGCGGCGCATTTCTTGGTGCTCAATTTACGCGCGAGTTCTCAAGGCCTCAACGGTCAATGGAACTGGGCGCAAAACTCTAAAGCCGTTGGTGCGGTGAACGAGGGTTTTGAAATACCCGAGCGCATAAAGCAAAACCCAGATTTCATGCAGTACTACAAAACAAATTACGGCGCGCAATACATGAACCTTTTATGGCCGCAACTTGCCGGTCAAATATTCACCGTGTTTGAGAGAACAAAGCCGTGAGTGACGACGATTTCGATCTTAACACCAAAGCTCTTGACGGTCTTTTAAAGGCCCTTAAGAACAACATGTCGCGCGTACGCGTGGGCATTCTTGGTAGTAGCGGCAAAAACACTCGAAATAATTTTCAAGTGCCCGGCGGCCGCTCAGTCAACGCGACAAAAGGTAACGCTCCAAAATATAAATTTGATGTAGAGACTAACGCCGCAGTGGGCGCGCTTCATGAGTTCGGTACATCTAAGTTGCCCATGCGGTCTTTTTTACGAATGCCGATAACAGAAAAACTTTCGGGCGAGCTTGAGAATTCAAAAGCCTTTACCGAAGACGCTTTGAAAGAAGTGGTGAAACAGGGGACCATGCTCGCGTGGCTTTATGACCTTGCGGCGCTCGCTGAAAAAATCGTGAGCGACGCTTTCGACACGGGCGGCTTTGGCAAATGGCCAAAAACTAAAAGAGAAAATAATACGGGACAAACTTTGGTTGACACGCAACAACTTAGAAACTCGATCACAAGCGAGGTTAAATGAGCACCATAGCAAATGGCGCGCGCAAACCTCTCTTTATTATCGCGGGCGACGTGCCCGACGTTTCGGGCGCATTGCAATCTTACTATCAACACATGGTCTTTGAACGCATTAGTAAAGTCGTAAACGGCTATCAAGTTGCCGAGACCGGCGTGCCTATTAATTTTCGCGGCGTCGTTCAACCGTTTACTGAGCGGCAATTACTTCTTAAGCCCGAGGGCGAAAGAGCGTGGACTTGGCTTATGGTCCACTCAGACCCAACACTGAAGTTAAACGTCGATGACATTGGTATTTTTCACGGAATGAAAACACGAGTAATGTCTCGTAAAAACTTTACGCTTTACGGCTTTATTGAATATCACATGGTGCAGGATTGGATTGGTGCTGGTCCATGAGTGTAACACTTGCTCAGACTCTCACCGCAGTGGGTATAAACTTAACTTCGAGCTTCGGGGCTTCGGGCGGCACCGCCCCTTATGTTTACACCTTAAGACCAAATGGTGCGGGCGGCACAATAAATAGCTCAACCGGTCTTTATGCGGCACCTGCGGTGTTGCCGGTTGCGGCGGTAAATAGCATTACCGGCACTTATCTTGCGCCAAATTTTTACGACACGATCGTTGCTACCGACGCGACAGGTTTAACCGCGACGGCGCAAATTTTAGTTGGCGATGCATTATTACTCTTTTGCGACATCATTCAAACGGAGCTTAGTTTGCCTCTGGGCCGAGTTTATTTGTGGGACCAAAAGTTATTTCAGCCTACCGACAACGGTCTTTATGTCGCAGTGTCGGTAATTTCGTGTAGACCGTTTGGCAACACGACTTCGTACACTTCCGGTACGGGATTAAGCTCGGTTCAATCGGTAAATATGTTTGCGCAATTGCAGGTTGATATTATCAGCCGCGATAGTTCGGCGCGAACGCAAAAAGAATTTGTTCTTATGGCGCTCATGAGCGACTACGCGCAAAGGCAGCAGCAGGCGAATTCATTCTTGATCGGGCGCCTACCGCCGGGCTCGCAATTTAACAATCTCTCGTCACCTGACGGGGCCGCGATACCGTACAGATTCACCATCGCGGTAGGCATTCAATATTTTGTAACGAACACGCAGGCAACTAACTACATGGTCCCGTCAGCTTCACCGACAGTTAATTACTCACAAAGTTAAAAGGGAGAAAATAAAATGGCAACTTTACCAATTACAAACGTCATCAACATCTCGGTTGCGACTTCGCAGACCGCGCTTAACGCGTACAATACGAGTAACCTAGCCCTCTTCACCGACGACTGCCCACAAGACGCAGTTTTATCGATTGGTTTTAGCGGTACCGCCGCAAGTGGCAGCTTTACTCTAGCTTTTGGCGGCAACGCTACGAGTTCGATCGCGTACAACGCGACTTTAGCTACGATCACCGCGGACATTATCGCCGTCACCGGTATGACGAACGTTTCAGTTACCGGTTCTATTGCTTCGGGTCTCGTCATCACTCAGCCGGGCGTCTTGGGGCCAATCCTAACGTGCACGGTCACTGCAAATAGTCTTCAAACTGCGGGCTCAGTCGCGATCACCGTTACGCCGACCGTTACCAATACCGGTTGGTCGGGCGGAAGTGCCGGTTACGCTTTATATTTAAGTGCAACTCAAGTTGGTGTTGATTTCGGCACGAACTCAAAAACTGCACAAATGGCAAATGCGGTCTTTTCTCAACAACCGAATATTCTTGCAGGCGGCGGTCAATTGATCGTCATTCCGTTTGCGGTCAACGTTCAATCGTTGTCGTTTAACGCAACACCCACAAGTGGCGCTTACGAACTCACTTGGAATTCTCTAACGACGGCTTCGATTACGACGCTCACTGCAGCGGCGGCGCAAACCGCGTTGCAAGCTTTAGCGGGTCTTAGTCAAGTGCGCGTGACCGGCTCTATGGTTTCGGGCGGCGCTTTCAAAGTCTGGTTCTTCGGTCAATACGGAGTCTCGGCGTTAGCTCTTGGGTCTACGTCAAATACTTTGTCGCCGACGACTACAATTACGCAAGCGACGGTTGCCACGGGCGAGTCGTGGGGTACCGCAGTCACTCGCACAACGAGCCTCGTGTCGTACTTCGGCGCAATGGTTAACGAAACGTGCGCTACGATCGGGTCAACTGATTTGCTCGCGGCGGCGGCCATTATTCAAGCCCTCAACGTCATAGGCTTCGCGGTATCATATACGTCAGGCGACCTAACAGTTGGTAGCGGTATGTTAGCACTTCTGCAATCAGGCAGCTTTACGCAAATGCGGGGCCTCTACTATGGTGATAGCACCACAGTCGGCGGCATTTTAGGTATCAACGCCCTCAACATGATGGCCTCTTACGCAAGTCGCGGACTCTCTACGAACTTTAGCGGCTCGAACACAACTCAAACGCTGCATTTAAAACCGCTAACGGGCGTCCAGCCCGACCCGACAATTACGCAAACGATTTTGAATAACGCTGGCATCGCCGGGGCCGACACATACATAAGCTTGCAAGGTGTTGCGTGCATTTTTTGCTCGGGTCAAAATAGTTTCTTTGATCAAGTGTACAACCTTCAATGGTTCGTGGGCGCACTACAAGTTGCGGGCTTTAACTATCTCGCGCAGTCGTCGACTAAAATACCACAAACCGAACAAGGCATGGACGGCTTAAAATCCGCCTACCGTCAAGTGTGCTCACAAGCGGTCGCAAACCAATATCTTGCACCCGGTACGTGGACAAGTTCGACAACATTTGGTGTGCAAAAAGACTTCACCAATAACATTTCGCAAGTGGGCTACTACATTTATTCAAGCCCGATTGCGACGCAGTCGACTGCGGCGCGGGCGGCTCGACAAGCGCCGCTCGTCCAGATAGCTGCGAAACAAGCCGGTGCGGTTCATAGTTCGACGGTCATCGTTTACGTAAACGCTTAATAAGGGGTTAACTCATGTCAAAAATAGCTTTATCAGGTCAAGACACGGTTGTGCTAAACGGCCAGCCGTTGTCAGATTTTGCCGACGGTAATTGCGTCGAGCTTACCTTCCCGAACGGTATTGCGAATGTGAAAACGGGTAAGAACGGCAACGCGATCTTTGGTTTCAACGCCTCGGGCGTTCAGGCCGAAGTGAAGCTTCGAATTATTCGCGGCGGTAACGACGACAAGTTTTTACAAAACTTGCTCACGCAACAAAACAACAATTTTGCGGCGACTGTTTTGTTGACCGGTACGTTTGTTAAAAAGCTCGGCGACGGTGCCGGTAACGTAACGAGCGACACTTACATTTTGGGCGGCGGCGTATTTGAGAAAATACCCGAAGGCAAAAGTAACGTCGAAGGCGAAACCGAGCAATCGATCGCTATGTATTCGGTCAAATTTGCAACGGCAATAAGGGTTTTAACATAATATGAAAGAGATAGATTTACCGAGCGGGGCGAAATTAAAAATCACCCCCGCACCATTTGAAGAGGCGAAAACTCTGTATCAAGCGGTCTTAGAAGAGGCGAAGGGCGTTCAGTTCTCGACAAAGGACGAAATGGCCAACGTCTACAAAGACCTTTTTTGTGTGGGGTTTTCAAGTAAGAAAATCGAAGCTGCGCTTTGGGCGTGTTTTAAGACTGTAATTTACGAAGACAAGCGCGGCCCTTTAAAGATCGACAAAGACACGTTTACGCCGGTTGAGACTCGTGGCGATTACGTCATGGTTTGTATGCTCGTAGCGAAAGAAAATATCGACCCTTTCGTGAAAGGCCTCTATGCCGAATACAAGACGTTATTCGAGACACTAGCTACCGTAAGCCCCGCGTAGAGGCCGAAGACGATGCTTTGTTGTATCACTTAAAGTTGTGCAAGCTCGGCTACGCAAGCGGCATCGCCGAAGCCCGCACATTCGATGCCCGAACGGTGTTGCAAGTTCTGCACTACGAGAATTTTTGCGACGACTACGAGACTACTTTTATGGGGTTGAATAAGTAAATGAATATCGCCGAGTTGTTCGTTTCGTTGGGTATCAAGGGCGCTGATAAAACTATCGACACCCTCGGTAACGTTAAAAAAGGCATGGGAGAACTCGGGTCGAGTTCTCTTGAGGCAAAAGCCGCAATCTTGGGCGCTCTTTACGGTCTCGAGCGCATGATGGCCATGTCGGGCCAGACCGGTACGAGCCTTACAAACTTTACCGCGATCACCGGCAAATCTGCACAAGACTTACAGCGTTTACAATACGCCGCAATTCAAGCCGGGGGATCCGCGGACGAATTAACAGGCTCGTTTCGTGGCGTTCAAAATGCAATGTCTGATTTACTTCTTAAACATAAAGCCCCCGAGGGAATAGCATTTGTTTCTCAAGCGCTGCAGTCGGTGGGCCAGAAATTAGACCCGGCTAAATATAAAGATACGCTCTACGTGTTTGGGCAGCTACAAACGGCCATGCAGAAAATGAGCCCCGAGCTTGCGCAAATGGCCGGTAAATCTTTCGGGTTGAGCGACAATACGATCGCTCAAATGAGACGTAATGCTTTCACGCCCGAAATTATGAATAAGGCGCCCCGATATTCCGACAGAGAGATTGGCAGTCTAACAAAGGCCGACGCGGCTTGGAAGACTTTAGGCTTAAATATTGAGATGGCCTTCGGGCACTTCAACGCAAAACATGGCAACGAATTGGTGGGGGATATCACAAAAATTCTGCCTCACGTAACTAAATTGGTCGAGGCATTTGTGAAACTCGCCGAAGCGATCCAAGTGTTTCAACTTTTAGGTAAAGTATTCGATGGCTGGGGTTTAATTTTCGATAAACTCACCAACATTGTGAATGGCCTCGGTAAAGAAACCAAAGGCGGCGACAGTGCGTGGCAAACGACAAAAGATTTTGCGAAGTTTTTATTCACCGACCCAAAAGAGTATGGCGGCAAATCTCTAGACGACCCGATCGTGCCGAAGGTAGCTAAAGGCGGCGGGGGAAGTAGCACAACTAACCACACGACCGTCAATCAAACTTTTCACAACGTAGACCATAAAGACCAAAATGCAGTCGGCCAACTTCATAAAAAGGCCGTGAAACAAGCCGTCGGCGAATCTTACAACCAACGCCGTGGCGTAACTTATCAAGGGGGCTAATTGGGCAATTTATCACCACTAGCTACCGTCACCACAACTGCGACGGCGCTTTCAAATTTAATTTTGGCGACACCGTCTCAGACTCTCGGTTATCAACCGCAAAATCCGCTTAACGCAAACGGCACGCCTTCGACGGCTCAGCCGCCGCCGACGTTTTTATTTAATTACGAGGGCGAGCAATCGATCTCATGCGAAAGCGATATTACAGACCACTTCATCGAAAACAATACGGCTTTACAAGACCAAGTAGCGCTCAGACCGCCGATCATCAACACGCATGGTTTTGTTGGTGAACTAAATAACGTTTTGCCGCCCCAACTTGCTATTTTGCAGCAAGTAGCGGACAAACTTACGATCGTGTCGGCTTACGCCCCGGTACTTTCAGCTTCGGCCTTAATTGCCTTCAATACCGCTTTTCAACTTTACCAAACGGAACAAAATGCCGTGAACGCCGGAGTGTCCGCGTGGTCGTCAATTAATGGCGACGGGGGCGGCGTAAGTGTAATTACGGGCACAAATACTTTTGAGTATCAGTATAACGGGTTACCAAATCAGACAAAACAACAACTCGCGTTTCAACAACTGTACGGTTATTGGAATACGCGAACACTTTTTACGGTGCAAACACCTTGGGCTATTTTTGAAAACTGCGTGATAAAGTCTTTACGCCCGGTTCAAAGCGGCGATGATATGTACATCACTGACTTTGAACTCAGTTTTAAACAACTACGTTTTGCTCAATCTGCGGTTTCAAACGGTACGGTAGGCACGAACCAGCAAGGCCGCTCGGCTTTACAGTCGGCCGCGCCGGTTAACCTCGGCACGGGCGGCTTGACCCCCGGCCCGTCACTCTCAAGTAGTTTAAACACGAACTACGGGGGGCAATAATGTATCAAATCAGTCAGGTCACGAGTGACGCGACTCAATCTCAAGTCCTTATTTTACCTGACGGGTCACAGTGCTCTATTACTCTTTCGTATATCCTACAACAATCCGCGTGGGTGATTTTGTCTTTAGCGTGGACTTCAGTAAGCGGTAGCACGTCTTTTACGATCACCAATTTACAGATTACGACAAACCCAAACATGCTGCACCAATGGAGAAATCTTTTAACATTCGGTTTGGGCTGTACTTGTGTCGGTAACAGAGAACCGTCGCAACAATTAGATTTTTCAAGCGGCAATGCTCAATTATACATATTGACCGCCGCCGAAGTTGCTCAATACACTCAACTTCTTTCTCTCGGCGAGGCCAATTGATAAAGTTTAACCGGCAATACCTTTTAACAATCACATTCACCAACGGCAGTCCGCCCTTGATTGTTCAATTGCCGATTACTATGGAATTCGACATTACTCGTAGCTGTTTGGGGTCGTTAAATGTCTGTCAAATTCGATTACGAAACCTAAGTCAAAATGTGCGAAACCAACTCCTGTTTAACATTACCGACTCGAAATTATTTTACGGCGTGACTTTGCAAGCGGGTTACGGCCCCACAAACACTAGCTACTCTGCAAACTTACCGATTGTTTTTTCGGGTAATATTACGCAAGCATGGTCGGTGCGTGAGGGTACAGATTTTATCACCACACTCGAATGTTTCGACGGCGGCTACGCGGTCAATAACGGCGTTACGAGCTTACCCGTGCCGTCAAGTTCGGCTAACCCGACTACTAAACAATCTGTTATTGAAACTCTTGCGGCGTCTTTACCGACCCCTACCGGCGCCCCCTTCCCGGTCGGGGTTATCGGCTCATTCCCCGGCACCTTACCTAAAGGCGTTGCCTATAACGGTAACACCTACGACATTTTGCAAGATTTGACAAACCGCTCGTTTTTTATCGATAACGGTGTGGCAAACGCTTTGTCAGAAGGCCAGTGCTTTAACGGAGCACTTCCCATAATCGACGATTCAGCGGGTTTACTCGGCACCCCGGTTCGCGAGCACACGATCATTACTTTCGACATGATTTTCGAGCCCCGTTTGCAAATCGGACAACTAATTCAGTTTAGCTCGACTACCGGGCCAACGAATTTTAACACTCAGTACATAACTCAATCTATAAAACATCGGGGCACTATTTCGGGAGCGGTGTCCGGGGACGCGACAACTTCGACGACGGTTTATGTGCCCAACATTCCGATAGCGTTGTTTACGCCATGAGTACAATACCTTTTAAAGCCGTGCCCGCCGAGCCTCACTTAAGCGATTTACTTGATTTGCTCAAAAAAGAAATACTACTCGGGCTCAACTGTCACCACATTGGCAAAATCGTAAGTTTTAACTCTTCGGCGCAAACAGTTGTCGCAAGTGTAGCTTACACGAAAACGTTTTTTCAATTGAACACCACAACCGGTCAATATAACCCGGTTCAAATGAGCTACCCGACCTTGATTGACTGCCCGGTTATCATCCTGGGCGGCGGCGGTACCGCTTTCACTGCACCGATCGCAGCGGGCAATGAATGCGTTTTACTTTTCAACGATCGCGATCTTGATAATTGGTGGCAAAGCGGGCAAGTAGGCCCTATCAACACCGCGCGCCTTCATTCGTTCTCTGACGCTCTTTGTTTGGTGGGGGTGAACTCTTCACCAAATAAACTTACGGTTTACGACGCCGTTCGTGCGGTCATTACAAATTCAGCGGGCACATTGAAAGTCGGCATAAACCCGACTTCACAATTAATTAGTATCATCAACGGTTCAAACACTTTGGGCACTCTCTTACAGACACTCGCGAATTCGGTCGCGATACCGGGGGTACCAATAGCAACGGCGGTCGCGACACAACTCGCGACTTTTATGGAGTAAAGACGTGGCGGTAAATGGTTTAGCTCAAGCTTTTATGAATGCGGTTCAATCTGCGTTTAGCGTCACCATTGGAAGCGGGGGCCAGCCTTTTTATACCGCTGCGCAAACTCTCATGCCTGCGGGTACCGTGTTGTCGTTTCTCGGAGCGAGTGCGCCGTCGGGTTTTCTTTTGTGCAACGGCCAGACCGTGAGCCGCACCACATACTCAAATTTATTTGCACTCATCGGCACGACTTACGGCGCGGGCGACGGCTCGACTACTTTTGGTATACCGAATTTTCAAGGTTGTTTTTTACGCGGTAACGGTACGCAGACAATAAGTAGTATCGCTTACACCTCGGCGGCTTTGGGCACGGCGCAGGCCGACGCCTTACAAGGTCACGCGCATTCAGGAGAGGGCGGGGGTTCCGCTTCGGGGTCTTCAACGGGGGCCGTTTATGCGACAAATGTACTGGTCGGTGCGCAACCCTGTCAGGCGACGAGCACGACTAATTTTTCTGACGGTACGAACGGGACGCCGAGAATTGCAACCGAAACTAGACCGGTGAATTTTTCAGTAAACTATATTATCGCTACGTGAGGTAGAAATGACCCGAGCAATTGACGCAAATGGTGATTGGATTTTCGGCACGGGCTTAAACGCGTACGTCTCGGGCAACGCCGAAGTTGCGCAGAATATACAGACTCGACTTTCGTGCTTTTTGAACGACTGTTTTTTCGACACAACCGCCGGTATTAATTGGCTGTATTTACTGGGCGCAAAAAATCAATCGGCTTTGAATTTAGCGATTGGTGCCGTGATCTTAAATACGGCCAACGTTACGGGCGGTCTGCAACTCAGTGTCACGTATAACGCTAAAACTCGTAACGTGTCGATCGTTTATAACGTGACAACAACATACTCGCAGTTGTCGAATAGTTTTAACTACGATTTGAGTCTTGTTTAAGGGGGAGTGAGAAATGCCATATTCAATAGGTTCAACGGGTATCACAGTCGCCCCGCAGTCCGAACTAGTTACAAACTTTACTGCGTCTTATCAGACTATTTACGGCTCTTCGATCAACCTTGCATCGAATACGCCCGACGGTCAAATGATGATGATTTTTATTCAAACAATCATCGACGTACAAAATCAAATCGTACAGATTTACAACATGTTCGACCCGAACCAAGCGGTCGGCGTGATCTTAGATCAACGTGTTGCAATTAACGGTATTCAACGTCAAGCGGGCACCTACACGCAAACAAATGTTACTCTTGTCCTGTCTCAGTCAGTAAATCTTTACGGGCTTAACCAAACGGTTCAACCAGTTTTTACCGTTCAAGATAACGCCGGTAATCAATGGCAATTACAGACTTCGCAATTAGGCGTCGGCCCCGGCACTGTCACTTATTCTTTTCAAGCGGCAAACCCCGGCGCGGTTGTTAGTACGCCGAATACAATTACCATTCCCGTTACGATCGTGCTCGGCGTGAGTTCAATCAATAACCCGACTACCTATACAACCCTTGGTGTGAATGCTGAGACTGACGCGGCCCTTCGTATCCGCCGCACACAATCAGTTTCACTTGCGAGTCAGGGCTACTACGCGGGCCTACTTGCCGCTTTACAAAATATCAGCGGCGTAACGTCAGCTTACGTTTATGAAAACCTCACCAACGCGACGAACACTAATGGCGTGCCGGGGCATTCAATTTGGGTGATTGTCGCGGGCACGGGCGCGGCGTCGGCGATTGCTAACGCTATCTACACCAAACGAAACGCCGGGTGCGGAATGTATGGAAGTGTCAGCTATACAATCACGCAAGTCGACGGCTCGTCGTTCATCGTTTATTACGACACGGTTGTAGCTCAAAACCTCTTCATAGCTTTTACGGCGAGTTCAGTAAATGGCGTGAACTTACCGAACATCGCGGGCATTAGAACTGGGCTACCCGTCAACTACGTGCCTGCAGTTTACGCCGAAGTGAATACCACGGCGCTCGGTACGCAAGTTCAAGTCATCGACTCAAACACCCTTGTGACAAATGCCGGTTTTAGTACGGGCCTTACTCAAACTTTAAATCTCTCGGGCGTCGCCGCTTCGGGCACTTTTTTATTGAATTACAACGGTAACGCGACCGCTGCAATAAATTGGAATGACTCGGTTTCAACTATTCAAACGAAGCTGCGCGCGGTAACGGGCTTAAGTGCCGCGACGGTCACGGGCTCTATTGCCAGCCAATCTTTGGTGATTACTCTCAACGTGACGTCGGCACTGGGGCTAATTTATAGTTCTTCAAATTCTCTTTTAACTGCGGGCGCGGCCGCGATTACGATTTCAAACGCCCCCGGCTATGCGAACACCCTCACGCCGACGCTTTTGAAAAACCAATTTGCGATTTCAAGTCCGAATATTGTTATCACACCAATGATCATGTCGCCTTTAAGCGCTACGGTCGCCCATACGCTTACCCAACAATTTACGGCTTTGGGCGGTTACGGGACGATAGCGTGGTCTTTACAAACAAATGCAAGCGGCGGCTCAATCAATAGCTCCGGTCTATACACCGCCGGCTCGACTTTTAACGTAACCGACGTCGCGCTCGCGACCGACAATTTAGGCAACACTGCAACTGCGAATGTAACGGTAACTTAAAACATGACACCACTACAACTTATAGCTTACTACGCAAATCTTTTAATTTTACAGTACGTATCAAAGCCAAAAGCTTACGCTATGATCGAAGCGATTGTTTCGCAAACGATCATGGCGCAGACAACGGTGCAGACTATAAGTTTTTCGGCGCCCCCGGTTACGGGCGCCTTCGTTTTAAACTGGACGCCTTATCAAACAACGTATTCGACAACTTCGCTTGCGTACACCACGTCGGCGTCACAGCTTCAAACAGCTTTGCAACTACTCACAGGCTTAGGCTCGGTAACCGTCACGGGTTCGATTGCGACATTTTTCACCGTGACATTTACGGGCGTCCCGCCGGTAGCGCCGCTCTTGACCGTCACTTCAAACACTCTCGGCGTAACTGTAACCGTAGCCGAAACTGACGTTCAGTTCCCGACGGCCGCGCAAAATGCTTTTAATGTCGTGCCGACCGTTCAAACTCTTACCTTTTCGGGCGTGCCCGCGAGCGGCACTTTTATCATCAACTACGCCGGGTCTTCGACTTCGGCCATTTCTTGGAATGCGTCACTATCTTCAATTCAAACGGCCGTGCAAACATTGGTGAGCGTAAACCCCGTTACCGTTTCGGGCGGTTTGAATTTAGGCTATATCACGATCACTTTTTCAAACGCGCCGACGACCGCGCTTTTTTCTACGTCATCGAATTCACTTCAAACTGCGGGCTCGGTCGCAATCACGATTGCACTCACTACAAATCAAGCGGTCGGTAACCAGTTAAATATAATCGGCGAATATGTCGGCGCAAATAGAACAATACCTACGCCGACCGGCACTATTACTTTGAGCGACTCTGACTTTTGGGTGCTTATTAATTTCGCGATCGCTAGAAATATCGCAGGTAGTTCACTTTCGCAAATTCAAACGATTTATAATACTTTCTTCCCCGGTGAGATTTTAGTTTTCGATTACGCCAATATGCAAATGAGTTATCTCATTAGCTCTTCAATCGGGAGTCAAAACCTTGCAATCGCACTTGTCGCTCAAGGGTTTTTACTCGCTCCAATGGGCGTGCAGCTTGCGACGACAACTTATGCACCGGTCATCACGACTTTTTTCGGGTTTCGAACGTATTTACTCGCCGGCTACAATAACTCACCATTTAATAGCTATTCGAGTTATTCACTGACGAGACCGTGGTTGACTTACACCGACGCGATTGTAATTTAATAGGGGGAGTTCATGGCAAGACAAAGTAGATACACGCAACAAGTTTTCGGCTCGACTGCGGGCTCGAATCAAATGGCCGAATTTGGGAGTTACGCGGCAAGCTCACCTGCGACCTACTCGGGTTCAACAATCACCCCGGCTATTGTTCAAACTCTTGCAAACTATTTATCAGGTTGGTTCGGCGCAGTTGTGGGCTCAAATTCGCCTGCGATTGAAGACATGAACGCGATTTGTTACCTATACGCTTATCAGCTTTCGTATTTATTTCAATTAGGTATTCCCGAGTGGGACTCGGGCACGGCGTACTACGCGGGCTCAATCTGTCAAGACGGTAACGGCAATGTGTACGTGTCGCTCACAAACGCAAATCTTAATAACGCTCTTTCATCGACTACAAATTGGCGCCCCTATACAAAACAAAATAACTTAGTCGCGGTTAACCCCCTCACGGGTACTTACGCAAGCCCCTATACAATGTCGAGCGCTGACGCGGGCAAATGCTTTTTAGTAAATTCGGCAAACGGGACAATGACGTTTACACTGCCCGCACCCGCGTCAATGCCAATTGGTTTTAACTTCGTTATTAAAGACGCGGGCTTTACCGCCCCATATAATAGCGGCTTTAATTATAACAACTGTACACTCGCAAGACACGCGTCCGAGAATATTGAAAACGTGGCGGCCAACTACGTCATGCAGGCAAACGGCGGCGAGTGGGAGATTTCAACTGACAACACCAATTGGTGGATAACGGGAAGGTAAAGACATGGCATTAGCAAGACAGATTTTTAATATAAACGGTACGTGGACCGCGCCTGCGGGCGTAAGTCGTGCTCGAGTCTACGCCGTCCCGCCAAGCGACTACCGCATTACATATAGTGACGCCACGGTAGCCGCGATCATGAATGACGGCACAACGTGGAGTTGGGGCTTGGGTTCGTCCGGCCAATTGGGTAACGGCTCAAGTACGGCCGCCGTTTCGTCGCCCGTTCAAGTAGTCGGGGGTTTATCTTTTCAAAAAGTCGCTGCAGTAAACCAATCGACTTATGGCTTAGACGTGCTCGGTAATCTCTGGGGGTGGGGCACTAACGGCTTTGGAAACCTTGGAAACAATTCTGTAACTGCGGTTTCTTCGCCGGTTCTAGTTGTAGGAAATATAAAGTTTACGGGGCTAGTGCAGAACCCAACGATGACCTACCAAAATTTTTACGGTTTAGATAACGCAGGTAATCTCTGGGGGTGGGGGTCAGGCGCACAGGGCCAATTGGGTAACGGCTCAAGTACGGCCGCCGTTTCGTCGCCCGTTCAAGTAGTCGGGGGTTTAAAATTCACGCAATTTTCAGCATATATTACTCTTAATAATACGGCTGTTTGGGCTATCGACACTAGTCAAAACATGTGGTCTTGGGGTCTTCAATTCTCGGGTAATTTAGGACAAAATAATTCCACTTCCTCAGTGTCGTCGCCGGTTCAGGTTGTGGGGGGCATTAAATGGCAAAAAGTTATTGGGGGCGCCGCTGTTGTCATAGGCTTGGATACGAGCGGTAACGTGTGGACCTGGGGGCAGTATGGCGGGGCAAACTTAAATACTGTCAGTTCACCGGTAAAGATCGTGGGCGGCATTGTTGCTCAAAACGTTTTCAGCGGAGGCATCAGCTCTGCCGGGGGGGAGCACTTATTTATCTTAGATTACAGTAATAATTTGTGGGCTTGGGGCTCAAACCTTAACGGCGAACTGGGAATAGGTACGACAACGTCGGCGTCTTCGCCCGTTCAAGTCGTCGGGGGTATTAAATGGCAATCCGCCGTTATGATTAATGCCGGGAACAATTATGCCCTAGGTGTCGATACGAGCGGCAATCTTTGGGGTTGGGGGTCTAACGCCTACGGAAATCTCGGGAACGGCACTACGACAACTGTTAGTTCGCCCGTTCAAGTCGTGGGCGGCTTAAAATGGTCTTCTTCTAATATCATGGGCGACGGTACGTCTATCGGAGTCACCGTCGACGGTATGATTTACGGTTGGGGGCAAAATAGTAGCGGCCAATTGGGCTCGAATACGGCGGGCGGCACGTCTACGAGTTCGCCCGTTCAAGTTGTTGGCGGCAAGCTTTCAAACTTTCAAGCTATACCGAGTGCTTTTACATTTGACGTGACCCCCGGCGTTTCTTACAGTGTGACCGTTAACCCCGGTCTTTACTCGTATTTTGGTACCAATCCGCTTAGGGCGTTTACCAGTCAGGTGATTGTAGAGTATGAACAATGACGTACAAAGACGACTCACGAAAAACGACAGGTTACAAATACCCGCGACACACCTACCGTCGTTTCGAACGTCTCTTGCGGCTCAAAATAAGGTTCAAAATAATATTCTAATTCATCTTTGGGGCGGTCTTGGCGATCAAATATGCGCCGAGCCGACCCTACGTTGGGCCGTCGAGGGCGGCATGAGTAATTGTGAAGTCACAATAGCAACAAACTTCCCAGAATTATTCACTCATTTAAAATTTAAAGACGTCTATAATTTAAATCACGAGCGGCCGATCTTTGACGACTACCTTACTTTTGAAACGATCACACAACCAAACGAAACGAGCCTTACGTGGCAATTTATGAGCCACATGCTCACCAATTGCGTCGACTTCCCTTCTCTTTGCGCGTTTCGCTTTACGCTCCCCAACTCTAAAAAAGAAATTGTCTTAAAGCCCGAGCGCCCGTCAAATCCCGAGCTATTAGACTTAGAGCGCGATAAAAAACACCACGTGCTCATACACGCGGGCCGACATTGGGAGTCAAAAACATTCCCGGTTGATTGGTGGGATGAAACAATTGAAGAGGTCAAAAAAGCCGGTTTCGTGCCCGTTCTTATCGGTAAAGACGGCGGCCCGACTCAAGGCTATGTCGCAACCACAAATGCCGGTTGTGTTGACTTACGTGATAAGACAACGACTATGGAGTCCGTTTGGCTTACTCAAAATTTACCGGTCATCATTTGTAGTGATTCAGCGCCTATGCATATGGCCGCAAGTGGTAACGCTTTTATTGGGTATCTCGCAACCGTAAAAGAGCCCGATTATATTATGCATTGGCGTAAAGGACAATGGGCGTGGCGCATGCAGAATTTCGCGCTCGGCGGTATGTGGGAGCTATTTGGTAATTTACCGAACTCGCAAGAGGATATATTGGTCGATAAAGTCGACGTTGAGATTTTAAAAAAATGGTTACCAAACCCCCAAGTTTTTGGCCCTTGGGCACGAGAGAAAATGAATGAGTATTTTAAATAAATTCGACGAGAACCCTCTATTTAAACGTTTGGGTCGTCGCGGCCAAAACTTTCGAAAAATGGTTGAGCACGTGGATTATCACGTCAATGTCACGCGCCCAGAAGGCCGACAACTTTTCATTATCGAAACGGGCACGGCGTGGTGCAAAGATAATTGGGAATACCAAGGTCAATCGACTCTTATTTGGGACTGGCTTTGCGCGCAACAAAACGAGACCCTTAGCTGTATTTCGATAGATTTATTGCAAGAACATATCGATATTGCAAAAGCCCAAACAAAATATATTCAATATAAAGTAGGCGACTCGGTAAAGACGTTATCTCAAATCGACAAAAATATTTTACAAAGCACTTATCTACTTTATCTCGACTCTTTTGACTGGCAAGAGAGTATAAATATGCAGTCCGCTTTTCATCACATTATCGAGCTCGTTGCGGTTTACTCGTCGTTACCGTCGGGTTGTATGATCGCAGTTGACGACCGTCATGGTGACGGGCAGGGCAAACATTGGTTTGTTGAAGCTTTTATGACACATATAGGGCTTGAGCCTGTTTTTAAAAACCACCAAATTGGTTGGGTAAAAGAATGAGACCACTTCATTACTATTCTATGGGACTTCGAGCACTTGTCGGGTATAGGCCCGATACTTCTGACGAAGAGGTAATTCGAAACATTTTAATTGACCGAACTGAGTACAATCTCTTTGTCGGCGTAAACCCTAGAGTCATTTTTGATATTGGTGCTAACATAGGGGCCGCGTCTTTACTGTTTGCTAACTCTTACCCGAACGCTCTAGTTTTTGCATTCGAGCCCGAGGCCGAGAATTTCGAAGTTCTCGTTGATAACACAAAAACGTATCAAAATATTAAATGTTTCAATTTTGCAGTCGGGGCCGAAAGCTGTAGGCGCACTCTCTACACTTCAGACGATATAAATAATCTCGGCGGCTATTCGTTTCACAAGGAAGGCATTACGCCCGAAAGTAAACAGGAAGTTCACGCCGTTTCAATTAACGAGTTCATGGACCGCGAGAGAATAAATAAAATCGACCTTCTTAAAGTCGATACCGAGGGGTGCGAGCCCGAAATCATTTGCGCGCTTAAGTCGCGTCTACCGCCGCTTATCATGGGCGAAATGCACGGTACGCCCGCTGATTTTTCGATGTTTGATCTTTTGTCGAGTACCCACGACCTCGAAATAACCAAAAAATTAGGTTGCAGAGTCTACCCGTTTTACGCCAAAGTTAAGTAATGCTCGATGTTCTCGAAAAAATCTTAAGCGATCACGGCGGGCTTGCCGCTTTTTTCACTCTCATTGTGCTTAAAATCGCCGAATGGATCTTTAACTATTTTAAAACAAAAAATGAAGTCACTGAAACCGCCATACGCGATTTAAAAGTTGCTCATGATCGAAATACCGCACAACTTATTGCCGCTCAAGTTGAAATGAAAAAACTCCGAACTGATTTGCGTCACGCGTTTTTTGCGCTTAAAGAACTTGCGGGTAAGGCGTGGCCGAATATCGCGGAGCAAATTGAAGACTATAACCGCCGCGAGCGGGGGCAAGGTTGAACTGCACACTTTCACGCATCTTATTTGACCCGACCGGTATTATCTCAAATTTAACTGACGACAAATCAAACCTAATAGGGGTCACGCTCGAGCACGCTTACCCCGACTCAAACAGTCTTTACGTGCCAAAAATACCCGACGGGATCTATACGTGCGTGCGCGGCCTACACCAACTAACCGGCATGGCCGCCCCTTTTGAGACGTTTGAAATTACGGGCGTTGCGGGTCATGCGGGCCTCTTATTTCACCCCGGCAACAAAAACGACGACTCCGAGGGGTGCGTATTAACGGGCGAGCAATTGGTGAGAAAAGCCGATGAGTCGTGCTTTGTTACGAACTCCCGTTTCATTTTTGCTCGTTTCATGGCGATGCAAACCGGCGTAGATCAATTCCAGCTTACGGTTGAGAGCCCCGCGTCAAACTAAAGTCTAGACTTGTAAGGCCGATAAATCTTACGCAATCTTAAATTTTAAGGGGGTCAAGTGAAACGACTTTTTTTGTCGCTCTTTTGTGTGTCGATCTTGTATTGTGGGCATGCGTTCTCTCAAAGTGTAGCGAAAACTCCCGCTACAGCACCGGCGGCGATTGCACCGAGCCTGAGTGCTACGCCCGCGCCCCTTGAAAATGCCGTTCAAAACGCCGTCGGTGCTGCGGTGAGCGCCGCAAAACAAAGCCTACTTTCAAGCGTATCTCTTACGCCTTCCTTGATCGCTCAAGTGTTGGCGCTACAAGCTTTGTTTGGGTCTTTACTTTCGGGGCTTCAAAAACTATTCACTTCGGCAAGCTTGACCCCACAAGGCGCGGTACCTTCAGCACCTAGCCTCGGACAAAAAATCGCGGGCGCCCTTCTTTGGGTCGTAAAACTCGTGGGTGTAAATCTTTAAGTGGGTAAGTTCTTATCAAAACTCGACGTTGAACAAGTCACCGATGTCGGCGAAAGCGGCCGGGGCCGGTGGGAGCTTATGAACCCTCTCTACTACCTAGCCGACTCGGGCACGACGTATACGGTGCCTGCGGGCTTCGTCACCGACTTTGCAAGCGTGCCCCGCGTGCCCATAGCCTTTTGGCTCATGGGCGATCGCGCGAACGAGGCCGCCACGCTTCATGACTACCTCTATTCAAAGCCGCACCCCGTGCCCGACAGAAAAACGGCGGACCTTCTTTTAAAAGAGGCTTCGCTTTCGCAGGGGTGCCCGTCATGGGTCGCTTGGGCGCTTTATTTGGGCGTCCGTATAGGCGGCGCGAGTCACTGGGCGTAGTGGCGTTCTTCACGTTACTTTCAAACCTGTCGACAATTTTAGGACTTGTGAAAACGCTTGAGGAGCTTCACACTAATAGCGAAACCAAACACACCGTGTCTGAGAACCTCACCAAAATCAGGGCCGCTTTTGACGCAAAAGACACTACTCTTCTGGATGACGTTTTTAACAATTAGCTGCGCGCACGAGCCCCCGAAAGAGCCCGTGCATTGGGTTTTTGAAGAGTGTATGCCGCAAGAGCGTTGCGCGTGTCTTAGAATGCCCGACGTTCAAATTTTAGAAGAGCGTCTTACTCGATGCGAACCTTAAAATATTTTTTCGAGCGCTATGCGAACTCTTCGTTTATCTATAGCGCTTACGTGCGGGTCGCGCAACCTTATAAGCATTTCAATCCAAGCGGCTTGATCTTTTAAACCTTCGCCCACGGCGATAAGGCCGTCTAACGGTAGACTTTTATAAGGGTTATCTTCTCTTAAAATCATTTCGCAGGCCGAGCGCCACAAGTTGTCGGGGTCTATTTTAGAGGCTTGCGCGGTATTTACGAACAATAGAAATGATAGTAGTAATTTCATGGGTACACCTCGGCGCTTTAGGATGCACCATCTGTGCCAACTGTCTATTAAGCTTGTTCATCTTTTTTAACAGCCAATGCACTGTTTCTAATTCTTTCAAAAGTTCTTTGGCTTGCCAGATAACATCTTCGCATCCTTGCAATGGATGAATATGGGTCTCGGCTGCGCCTATGAGACGACCTAATCTTGCTATTGCTACTTCTAGCTTCGATGCGCGTAAAGGATTATTTCTGACGGCCCAGTCAGCCCATTTAAAGCTATCCTTACTCATCTTTGGCACCTGCTGATGTGGCTGTTTTTAACTTTTGTAGAGCCTCTTCGCATATTATCATTACGTCGCCGCAAACCTCGTCCTCACTATAATCACTCGCACGATTAAGTGCTTTTTCAAGCGCCTCAACCGCGATCTTGAACTTGGCTTGCAATTGAGGGCGAGAAATATGCTCAAAGCCAGCGATGCCAGTCATTTCTAAATACTTTGCCTCTAAGTCGTCATAAGCCGACTTCTCTATCATCAAAACTTTTTCATAGGTCGTAATGTGAAGTGGGGTGCTTTCTCGCGTCGCTTTGCCTGAATTTTTCCAGGCAATAAATTCGGGCGTTTCAAGTGCGACTTCGGCTTCTCTCGGCTTACTCATCTTTACCTGCCTGGTGAGCTGTATGTCCGCAAAAACAGAATAGCCGCTTAGAGTACAGACGAGTTTTCATCCATCCGGCCCGAACCCAGTGCGCAACTAATATTGGCTTTTCGCAAACCATAATCTGTTCTTTGTTGTGAATTTCTATCCAGCCAAAAATAATCGGAATCCTAATCATCACTTTTCACCTGTCTCTCTAACAGTTGCTTCTTTTAACTTCTGAAACGAAACGTCAAACTCTTCTATGCACGGACTATCTGGCAGTTTTCTATTCTTCGCTTCGCAATCTCGAAATACTTCTCATCTTTTTCGATGCCGATGAATTTACGACCTAGATTCTTACACGCTACACCAGTCGAGCCGCTGCCCATTGTGAAGTCTAAGACCGTTTCGCCTTCGAGGGTATAGGTCTTGATGAGGTATTCTAAAAGAGCGACTGGTTTTTGTGTTGGATGAAATTCATTTTTATCATTTGAAAAGTCCAGCAAATCAAAAGGGTACCCGGTAAATTCTTGAATATATTCACCACTAAATTTAGCGCCCCGATCTCGCTGTATTTTCCCGCCAACGCTTTTACCGTTGATTACTTTTTTATCAATCTTAACTAGACCCTGCGGGAAATATTTCATTTTTATTTTTGATGTATGGTTACAGCTTCCATTAGAAAAAACACAAATACGTTCTGTTTTTAATAACGGCATTCTTTTAGCTGTCATGAAATTTGTTGCTTTGCCTTTATTCCAAACAAAATCGTATCTAAAATGATTCAAGTTACTAAGTCTTAAACTACTTGCAAATGGTTCCATAGCAAATAGGGCAATCGCCGACTCTTTCTTAACTACTCTCTCTAGCTCTTTCCACATTTGCACCATATTTATTTTTGAATTCCATTTTATTGTTTTCATGCCGCATGTCGTGCCATAAGGCGGATCTGTCAGCACAAGGTCTATTGATTTACTCTCAAGTTTTTTCATTTCAATTAAACAATCACCATGTATAAGCATGGCAAAATTACCTTATGGTCGCAGTTCGTAGTCAAGACATACTGCCTCGAAGGCTGTTAGTTTAATTGCCGCCAGTAAAACGATGAATTACTCCAATAATTGGCACAGGACTTTTCTCATTTCTCTTTCTCCGATACTGCTGTTACGACAGGCTTACTGCCGGTTAACATTTTCATATAATATCCGTGGCAATATCCATCGGGGCGCCGGGCGCAAGCGAAGGCCGTGCGCATCCGATTGAAAAATGGCCATTTCAAAATCTCTTGTGTCTCCGGGCATCCTTCGCCTTTGCTCGGGCAGTTGGCGCAAGACTTAAGCCAAACGAACTTCGGTCGCTGCGGCTTGGCTTCGATTCTAGGTATTTTCATCTTTAGCACCTGCCTTACCAGCCGTTGCCGTAGCCGTTGCCGTCG
>QGNH01001245.1_pt1 | contig 40727 bp, 59 predicted proteins | sample 1735481 | NCBI WGS metagenome assembly QGNH01 (sample SAMN09239004, study PRJNA386568) | Viral metagenome, whole genome shotgun sequencing project. | reverse complement strand
ATAAATTGCTTTAGCCAATTCAGCCGAAGAAGGAAGTTTTCCTTTTTTATTGATTATTCCCTTGAAAGTTTTGTTAGCATACCAAGGCGCGATATTTTCAGAATAAAAATTATCTGCATGATTAAGTTCTTCTATTAATTTTCCGTGTCCATTTTTTTCTAAAGATGTTCTCACATCTTTCATCAAAGCATCAGAAAGGTTTTTCAATGTTCGATATTCAGACATCTTGCCAGCTCTAAAAGCTTCGGAAGCAGCCTGCTTTAAATTTTGATTTCTTTTTATTAAAGATTTTACTTGAATTGGAGTTTTTTCTATTCCGAATTTCACTTCATTGGATAATAAATGTTCTGCTTTTTGGATTTCTGATGCAACAGATTTTCCAATATCAGAATAAGAACCAAATAAAGCCTTTAGATTTCCTGCTTGATCAACAACATCTTGCGCAGCTTCTTTGTAATGAGTAGGTTCAAAAGGATGTTCTACGCCCACTATCAAATTAGGGTCATTAAATTTTTCATAATTTTTATCAGATTGTGCTTTTAAAGGCACATAACTTTCTTCCTTAACTGACTTAGCTATTGATTTAACTATCTGTTTTTTATCTCCCAATCCTTCAAATAATTTAGCCACTGATTTAGGAGCTACATCAAGTATATCATTCGTTTCCTGTAGATTTTGTTGATGCTGATTTAATTGCTCTTCGAAATTATTAGATTTTTCTTCTGTTTTAGGTGCGGATTCTTTTAATTTTACATGTTCATTCTCAGCATTTTTAATCTCTTTCATCAATTGTTCTTGAGCTATCATATTTCTTTTATCAACCGCAGGGCTGAACGGGCTTTTTGTTTGCTCATATCCCCATTTCAAAAGAGGTTCATTTGTTAATCTGCCAATATCAACTGGTAACACATTTCCTTCAGCAGTCGTATATTGATTTTTAAGGACTTCTTTCGCTTCTTCTGGAGTAGCAGCTCCTTGTTTGGCTGCTCTCGCTTTAGTCCTTTCTAAAACATTTTGCGCTAAGTCTTTTTCAATCCAAGAATCGTTAGATGGCATTAAGCCTGCTTTTTCTAGGCCTCTTCGGATTATATTATGCTCTCCAAGATTATTTAGACCTTTTGCGATAGGGTGCTGTATCAGTTGTCCAAGTGCGTGCAGAATTGGTGTGGCTAATACTGAAGTGCCGCCAGAAGCGACTGCAGAACTAATAGGGTGCTCTAAATTCATTAATGCTGAATAAGCCATTGAGGCTGGAGCGTAATTTATACCGGCTTGGAGCCCTTTTCCAATTAAGGGAATTTTAGAAAGTGCACTTGCTCCTTTGATTAAACGGTATTCGGGTAATAATGGAGCCGCACCTAATTCGATGGCGCCTGGATATTTTTGCGCGCCAATATCTTCTGGAGCAGCAGCGCCAAACATAGATTGAGTTAATTGCCCTTGAGCTTCTTTCCTAGACATTCTAGGTTTTTCTTCAAGATCACTTAGAGAAGGTTCATAACTTGTGCTTTCATCCAAGTCTGCCAAAGAAGGAGTGTAAGACATTACTTTTTCTCCTTCCATTCGAGATGTGCTCTAACAGCTTTTTGAGCCATTGGAGGTTGTCTATCAAACCACTTTTTAAATTCAACAGCACCCCCAGGAAATTTAGGCAATTCTATAGTTCTAGCTAATATTTTTTCTCCTTTGGAAAGCTCTGTTCTAGGTTTGTAATTGCCTTCATTTTTGATAGAACTAATAGCAGACGGTCTAAGATAATCTTTCCAATGCCCTAAATTTTCAGTTAGTGCTTTATCACCTTTCTCATCTGTTAAAGGAAAGTTTTGTTGGTAATTTTGCCATGCTAAATCAGCGTCTTTATTGGATATTCCTAAGGATGGATCAGAAGCTGCATTGTAAAATTGTTGTCTTTCTTGTAATCGTTTATCAACAGCGTCAATCCATTTCGTGTAATTTTTTCGAGTTTTATGTGACCAATTTATTTGAGGTTTGGTTTCAGCAGCTTTTTGCATATCAAGATTAGAAAATTTTCCTTCTCCCATAGCAGCTTTTAATTGTTGAACTGCTCCCAATTGCATCTTGGCAAGAGCACTATTGGCGGCCTGACTCTCGGGAAGTTTCGAGCTTCCAGGAATAAAAGAGAAGCCACCAGTAAGATTACCTTGATCCATATGATAATTATATTGATTCAGTAAATCTTTAAAATCTCTAGAACCTTGTAATTCAGTTGAATAATTATTGAGTTTTTTTTCATACTGAGCTTTCTCAGCTTCCACATTTTTTTGATAGGCTTGTTGCTTTATTTGGATAGGATTTCCACCTAGAGCAATACTGGTAAAATCATTTCGATCAAGAGAAGGAGTTTGAATGCCATATGCGCCCGAGTTCGCTCCGTTCGCGCCATTGGCGCCACCCGTTCCATTAGGAGATTGACCCTGTGGGTTTTGTTGGCTTCTAGCATACATATCCTGCAACATCTTCTGTTTCATTATATCTGAAGTATGTCTTGATCCTAATTCGCCTATTTCAGCTCTTTCCCTTTGCTCAACATATGGCATTTTTATTTCAGATGCTTTATTGGCTAAATCAAATCCTCTGGTTTGAGCATTTCGATTAGGAGCGATTGATTGCTCGGTTGCCAATTTAGCTTCCGCCATACGTCCCCAAGTAGGCTGTTCGGCTTTGGACTGTAAATTTTTGTAAATAGCTTCTTGAAGTTTTTCTCTTTCTTGAGGCGCAAGATAAGGCATTGTCTCCCGCATTTGCTGAGACTCAAGATTTACTTTTCCGGTATCGGCTCTGAGTTTATCCATATTCATGGAACGCTCAAAACCATTTAACCAGCCGTTACCTTTGCTTTCTGGAATTTCAAGTTTTCCAAAGTCTATAGCCATTTCTCACCTATTTAATTTGACCGCCAACGCTGCTACCTAGATTGTAGCCTGCCATAGCTCCGCCAGGTCCGCCAAAAAATGCGCCAGCAGCACCACCAGCTGCACCAAGAATAGTTCCCCATGCGCTATGTTTGCTTTGTTGCGCTAGCGCTTTGTTTTGAGCTTGTTTATATAAGATTGAAGATAGACTATCCGCTAGACTGCCAGAGGCCTTATACCCCATTTCATTCATTCCTTCGAGTCCTTGAATTCCACCGCCGTAAAGACCCATGACCGATTGCATATAGTTATTGTAATCTTTACTAGCGAGTCCTTCAGCCATTTCAGCAGCTTGTTGTTGATGCTGTGGAGAACCTGTCATTCCACCGGAGGCAGCTGCATTGCTAGCAGCGTTCATGCCTTGATTCATATTCCATTGAAATCCGGGAGATTGTTTATAGCCTTGACCTAATCTTGCATATAAGGCTCCAGGATCATTAATCATATTTCCATATTGTCCTTGTAATTGGCCCATAGCATTTTGGCCACCTTGGACATATGGATTTAGATATTGTTTTTGAAGATCAGACATTTGATTGAAATATTTATTAGATATAGCGCCACCACCACCACCTAACTCTGCAGCACCAGCGCCCATTTTCCCAGCATTAGAAAACAGGTCTCCCCAATTGATATTGGAGCCCCATCCACCACCTTGAGAACCTTCTATTCCTGGCTCAACACCGTGAGCTAATTGACTTGGATCGAATGGCATAAGTCACATCCTTGTGAAATATCTATATTAGACTGTCATTATAACGTGAAAAGTCCCGTCATGTAATTTAACTTTTAACTGATCTGTGTTGCTATCATAAACGATAGTTCCATCTAAAGCTTCAACCTGAATCTGAGCTAATTGTCCTCCAGTAGCGGGTGGAGTTACTGAAGAACTGGCAGAAGATAGATTAGCAGGCACCAGCCCTTCAGGAGAAAAGTTTTGCTGAAGCTGATTCAACAGCTGAGTCATTATCAATTCCCAAGGCTGCGTGAAGAAACCTTGTTTATCCACTACCTGAGAATGCGTATAGTTTGGTACGTTCATTGATATATCCCTACTTCGCCATTCATGACAACAAATCGTCTTAATCCCCAAAATCTGAATTGGAAATTTATGTAGTTTCCGTAACCCAGATTATACCAGATGAGTTTGTTTTTTCTGTGAGCTAATGCGTTTAACTCTTTTCCGCTATTGCTTCCGTAACTTTCTCCGCCATCCTTGGAGATGCACATATCGATTCTAGGAACGGTTGCTAGATTTTCATCTTGTTCGGTAACTAGATTATTTATCTCATCACTAGTTTGATTTGCTATTAACATCGTGAATCCGTCTTGAGTTACGTACGGAATATTATTTTGGGATGTTAAATAAATAGAAGTTCCCTCAGTGACTATAGACTTTCCGTCTTCAGTTATGATTTCGAATGGACCGAGGTTTTGATAGAAATTATTAGTGGTTCCTTGTTCCAGAGTAAAAGTTACATAATTGATTACATAGCGCGAAGCGTCTGGGAGTCCAATGTTATTACAAACTCGCACGCGGGGAATTTCATAAAAGTCACCATTACCATAATCATATGTATTAAATTCTGAACTTAGCTGATATAAATTTCCGTCAATGAAGGACACAAAATAATATTGGTTATTGAAAAACGCCACACGCTTGGCAATATGAAAATTCATTTGCTCATCGGTCAGTGTGAAGAATTTTTGTGTGTTGAAATCATAGGCTAAAGTTAGATTGTCTCGTGGATCAGAAAAAGTAATCTGATAGAAAAGATGTCCATCTTGTTTAAAGAAGAAGGCATAGGAACTTGTTGGATTAGCTAATTGGGACAATCTAAAATCTATGCCATCGGTAGATATCTTTTGAATGTCACCACCAGTGCTATACATGATGACGGGACCAGAACGCTCATTTGCACCAAGCCATGCAGCTATATTATCGCTTGAAGCTAAAGTCGAAGGGCTTAAGCAACCGTAGTCGATATTTACAGATGTATTTCGTTGATAAGGAAAAAGCTGTGCGCCAACGTCCGCCCAGAGTTCTGTAACGGTGCTTCCGAAAACATAGAGGTTATTTCCACGTCCTGGAACGCGAAGAACACCAGTAACGTAATCTGGTTTGGTTTGAAGAGCCCCTTTATGTTGAGAATCAGCTGGCCACACTGTTCCATCACCTGACTTCGATAATCTCCATTGGGCTGGATTTGGCGCGCTGATAGTAGATGGCGTGACATCAGCAGCGATAAAATAACTATCTTGGTAGGTTATATAACCTGGTTGAAAATCAGTATTTACTAATGTAAAAACAGACGTCAGCCAATTGTAGATGTATATGTTTTGTTTGTCGCAGATAGCAATTTGGCTGTTGTTGTTTTCATCTATGAAAACATCACCTTCGTAAGAATTTAATTCTCCTGCGATGCTATAGGAAAGATTATTATTAAATACATAAACCTGATTTTCAATAACTGCAATCATTCTCCCAAATCGTGTGCTAGAGAAAATAGCACGTCCTACACCGTTATTTAAAATATTTACGACTAATTTATATCCAGCAAAAGGTACAAGCCATTCATCTGAAATGATCATATTGTAGGTATTAGATGAAGATATTTTTGGATAGCGTCCGAATGTAGTGCTACCTACGACTTCGAGTGGGATGGGTTTGATATTTTGGGATGAAGCTCTCATGATAGTCCATCCTTGTTAATAAACAGTCCAACCTCTACCCAAATTTACGTCAGCCCACGAGATATTTTGATTATCTCCAAGGCTAGAAATTTTACTCAATGTAAGATCAGGTGGAGAAACGTCTGCGATAATTTGTTCTAATTCTTGAAATCTTTTATAGGCTTGTGGTTGAAATGTTGTTCCATATTCGCCACAAATATAATCAGCTAAGCCGTGACGCAAATAATCAATGTAAAAAACATCAAGCATGGTAGATAAATCTTGTCCCAAAGAAATCGCAGCTAGACTAAATTTTCCGTGAATCTTCATTGGAAAATTATCACTAGGAAGGAAATAAACGTAGAGAGTAGAGCCTCCTAATCCTCTTTCAAGATGCCAGTTGAAAGGCAGCGATGCGATATTGTCGATTCTTCCAGCGCCGAAATATGGACGGCGCGAAACTGGTTGCATTGAATATCTGACTGGGCCTATATTGAAAGTGAATGTTTCAACTTCAATCAGGTTTGGAATGAAATATGATTCTTGATTTTGGATTGCCACAAAATCGTATTGGGTATAATAAGGAATTAACCTTGTCTGCGCAGACTTCACGCCAATAAATAAATTTAATAAATTGAGACCATCACTTAATTGGTCGCCAGTCACGGTTTCTAATTCGCGACTGACGATTCCAGATAAGTAATACGCACTTGTAATGAGCTGCGTTGTGGTATAAGCCATTGGCTAACCCTTTAGATGAACATTTGAAATCCAGCTACATTAATAGCAACCGTTCCACCACTCACTTTGTAGTTAATTTCTGGTGTTAATACCGTAGAAACTATAATGTTTTGTGATAAGACCGTAGCGTTCCCGCTCACAACGACAGATGCAACTTGCCCTGTGATTGTCACTGCATTTCCTGTTGAATTTACACCCTGCATATTTAATGCATTGCTTGCAGCGGCAGGGGTAAATGAAAATGCGATATTCACTGGCAAATTGTTTATGAGAGGAACCCATTTGATCAATGAGACAGGGGCATATGCTGAAGAAGCGCCTGATGTAATAGCTGTTGCTTGAGGTGCATCAAATGTAAAGAGACGGTAGTTGTTATTTCCAGACCAATAACCAGGCAAGAAATGAATCCCTGAATCTGTTGAGACACAACCTATTAATCTCCAGCTTGAATAGTTTGATGGAAATTGACCTTTTGGTAATATTGGACCTGTGGAACTTAGAGAAATGACAGCACCAGGTTGATTAAAACCAGCTTGATCAGCAACTATGTAAACGTAATAAAGAGAACTTGCAGCGAGTGTGCCTGCATCAATTCCATTCACTCCTAAAAATGCAGCATTAATGACTAATGGAGCCGACACAATGATATCGATGCTATTTGTAGAATCTCGGCATTGACCTACTCCAATATCAAGTAATGTGGTTGGAGTAGTTGTATCGTTACTTATTTGCAGACCATTCATATATAGAAAAGGTTGGTTGATGATTGGATCGATGTTAGCCATGAGAGTAATCCTTTAATAAAATTCTTTAATTAAGGAGCAACACTAATAAAGCATTGCTCCATATCATTTATTACACAGGGATAGCGATGCGCATTGAATATTCGGGAACAACAACTGAACCCCAGGTGACGTCATGGATTAAGCCCATTTGGTTTTGTCCAAAGAGCGAGCCGTACGTCATACGCATGGAGACAGCTGTATTTTCGTCATATTCATTTGCTGTTGGGAATGGATATTGGTCTGGCAAGCGTGGCATAGATAAGAAGAAAGCACGTCCGCCAACGACTAAACCGCAGCGATGGGTTGGGAGAGCTTTAACTTGCATACCAGCAGCAAGAGGACTTGTTAAGTTTTGGTTAGCGCCTGCAATCCAGGAGAGAGCTGGGAAGATGTTGATAACAACATTTCCACCACTACTTGCAGCAGCATTAGCTGTTGCTCTGAATTGAACTGGCTGCCCAGAAGGATTGTGACCAATGAAAGTTAAGAATCTTAAATTTGGTTGGCCGCTTACGCCGTCTTGGAATTGTAACAAGTCACCTGAGAAGATAGCGTTTGCATCAGAAACTGTTGCGCCGCTAAAGGTTAACTGGGTTACATTCGCGCCTGTAGGATCATTTGTTGATACCAAGGTGAGAGTAGTTCCGTTGACACCAACATTGCCCGCAACATGGATTGGGAGCAAGTTTGATTGATAGTAATCAACAGGAGGTGTACCAAAATTGCCCACTTCCCAGCTCATTGCAATGTCATCGTTACGTTTCATTGCGAATTGGTTCAAGCCGGTTCCGACGATTGCAGGAATCATTAAGTCAGACAAGTAGACTTTGATGCCTTCGCGAACTGCCCCGTAGTTCTTGAAGTTTGCGATCATTTGAGCGAGTTGTTGGTAGGAATTAATGGGCGTAACGCCGTCCCCAAAAAACCGATATGGACCTGACTCTGTGTGAAGCGCGCCTGTTGGAACGGTTTGGCCGTTGACAACTGTCATGACTGGAACAGCAGAAGCGCAATTCAAAGCGACGTTAATTTCGACAGCAGATGCAAGTTCAGCGTTGGCTGATTTACCAAATACTTTGATGTATTGTTCTGTGTCTTTTTCAACGTTGAAGATACGTTCTTGAGCGGTGAACTCATAGGAGGTGTTTTCAGCTTGGTCGCAGGTAAGCGTTTGAATGCGTTGGACAGCAGGCTGGAAGGATGCAACGAGACCGTTTGTGGTCGTGAAGCGTGGTGGTAGATCGAACGAGACCACAGAACCCAAATTAGCCGTAATCTTTTCAAAATCTTTAAATTTGGTGTTTGCTGTAGCAATAAAAGGTGAACTATTTTGTAGCAACGCTAAGTTAGCGCGTTGGTAGGTCTGAACTTGTTGCAAAATGTTGGTTGGTGTCGCCATGAGAATAACTCCAAATTATGTTTGGAGATAACAGGTCTGCCAACGGTAAAAATTAGCCCCTTAGATAAGGTTTTGATCGCCAATCCGTGACCGTCTTTGATCCATTATCTGTGCCAATAGTTGAAGGTTTAATTTGGCTTAATGGTTCATCAACGGATGGGACGAAATCGGCAGATTGGTTTGCCTGTATTGAGGCGGACAACTTCCCTATTTCGCTTTTAGCGAGCTCTGGTGATGTATGGTAAAGAATCTGAAGCTGTGCGAGCTTCATGGGATTCTTTGCAATGTCATAAATCACGTCAGCGGTATTGGGGTAGGCGTTTGACATTTGAACCAAGTGCGGAACATTTGCCAGATTAACTTTACCCACTACTTCTTTAAAATCAGGATATTTAGCGTTCCCTGCATCCATTTTCTGAGTAAATTCATAAGCTATCTGATTGGCTTCCGCCATATTAGATGCACGCTCATTTTCTTCAGCAATCATTCGTCGTATCTCGTCCTGAGATACCTGTTGCATGCCTCCCATGGAACTGTCCCCTTGCGGAGATTGTTCTTGAGATGACTGTGCAGCTTGCTGTGAAGCTTGCTGGGCTTGCAACGTTGCTAAAGCTTCTTGTTTACCTCTTTCGTAGGCATTTGCCTTCTCAGAGCCAACAATCCTATTTACTTCAGACTGGGGAACCATTTTCTCAGATGCCATTTCCTTGGTGTTCTGAGCGGCTCCAGCTGCTATTTCCTGATCTCGCATCCCTTCGGCTAATTCCATTTCAGCCATAAAATCCCTTATCCTTGTTGACTTTTAACCCCGTCACGGTAGTCCCTCGATCCCTGCCTCGAGTGAGCAATCATTTTGCCGGATGACTCCGTGTTAGACCTTGTTCTCAGGACTCCTGTCCCACAACCACAAGTAGGTTGTTTATTTTTGTTACATTAGATCAAGGGTAAATTAAAAACAAGCCCCCTCTTTTTTCATGTTTTTTAGTTTGGCTTCTACTACTTCGCGTAACGATTCCATCTCTTGTTGTTCAGAGATTTGGGTTAATGTTTTAAATTCGCGTCGACGGTTTATCTTTATGAGATTGTCATCTATTTTTATGAGGCGATCTTTCATGCGTTTCATTTCGCCAGTGAAAAGCGTTTTGAAATCATTAACGATAGAGCGGACTTCCAAGGAATGGATTAAATTAGCTTTGTTGACTAATTCTAGGATGTGGTCGTCCAGCATCATGTCAGCCACGGTGCTTTTTATTTTTTTCACGGGTGTCATATCTCCGTAATAACTTGAATTCATCATCGATCCTTATATTTGAAATGTTGGTTAGGAACTGCCATTTGGTACCCGCCATCTTCGCTAAAGATTATGTCCAGCCATTTCCAGGTGGTTTTGTCTTCTTCTTTGTAGATATATTTTGGGCGTGGCATTTTTATGTTGTTTGAATCTAAGAATTTTCGTATAGATTCTAGAGTTTTCTTGCCTGGTTTCGTCTTGTGTTTCAAGTGTAGGAAACGCCCGATATCCTTATCCAAATTACTCTCCTTTTGGTTTGTGAATTTGAGCCATTTTTGCGTGGTGTTCGCGAGATGATTTCATTACTTCGTGGGTTAGTTTGGCAAGATCATGATCTTGAGTGTGATACATTGTCAGCGTTTTCATTGCTAGGTCGACTGCGGCACGGGACTTTTCAGCGTCTGCTTTGTCCATCATGACTGCTGCGTTGGTTTCGGCTGCTTTAGCATCGGTCAATATCTTAATCATATCTTGATCAACTTCTTGTTTTTTCAGTTCGAGTTCGGCTCCTTTGATTTGGTTTTCGACTTGGGATTGTTGAGCATCCATTTGGATTTTCATGCGCTCGTTTTGAGCTTTGATCATCATGGGGTTGTTTTGCATTTGTTGCTCGGCCATCTGTTGTTGCTGTTGCTTCATCTGAGCTTGCTCTTGCATCCATTGCTCAGCCATGACTTTCAGTTGGTCGACCCCTTGGATTTCAAAGTTGTCGAGAAGGATTTTGAGACCCTTATCGTTCATAAATTGACCAAATACGGGTGACGCTTGGGACATGGTAATGATTTGACTCAAGGAGCGTGACTTTTGGATGGCAAAATTGACGCCGGCTTTTACTTTGACTTGGAGAGCGTTTTCATCGTAGTTGAGGAAAAGAGGCTGCTGATTAGGTTGCTGAGCTCCATTAACCATGCGGTAGTTCATCTCTCCATCGTGAGATACAACCGGTATTGTACGCGGAGTGACGTAGTATTTGGGAATTAAATCAACAATTATTTCTGCCACTTGGTTCAACGCATGCATGTAGCCGACCACGTATGGCATTGCGGCTGCGTTGGATTGGGTAGCGCCTTCTTGGATTGCGACACCGGAAAGTTGATTATCATTGATGCCAAGGGAGGCGTCATAGCTTCCCAAGATGGCTTGGGTGATTTGATCGGTCATCCCAAAGGTGGCTGTGACTTCGGGGGGAGCTGGAACCTGTTGGATTTCCATAGGAGGTGGGACAGGGACATTGGGATCGTTGTCCTTGAAGGCCTTGTAGACGAGCGTGTTGGCCAGTTGGATGTTGGAGTAGGCGTCACGGTAGGGTTGTTCGTCTGGGATTGACTCTTTGGCCACTTTGAATTTGTGTTGGACCATGTTTTCGAGGGCATTCGCGAGCGTTTGTCCAGCGAAGTTCTTGAGCTTTTGGACGCCCTTGGCATGGTAGACGTAGGGTCGAGTCATTTGGGTGTAGTTGTTGTTAATGCTGTGACGGATGTCGATGGAGTTGCCGTCTACGAAGACAAGTGGGAGATATTTGTAGTTGGTTTCTTTGTACTCGAGAACCTGGTTTTCGATGAGACGATAGCGGCAGATGGTTTCGATTTCAGTCCAGCGAGGGGCGCCTTGGATAGCGGGTGGTTGTTCAATACGGCCGAGGGTCTCCCAGTGCTCGAGGAATTCTTTGTACTCGTCCATGGTCATGACGTGGCCAGTGACGAGTTTGACAATCTTTTTGCGCTTGCGTTTCTTTTCGTAGTAATCGCAGACAAGGAGTATTTCTTGTTTGCTGTTGGAGTATGACCAGTTGAAACCGTCGAACTCGCGGCTGAAGGCAATGCCATCCAGGGCGACTTCTGGGTATTCCTCTTCGAACTCGATCTTGGATTTGGGGTAAAGTTCGAAACAGAAGCGGCCGTCGCATTTGGAAGGTTCTTTGGCGAGTGGGTCAAAGCCGCAGAGGGTTGGGTCAAAGATGCGGCCGAGTTTGATGACTTGGTTGAAGGACATCGGGTGAGCGTACTCGGTCCAGACTTTAAGAGCGCTAAAGCCGCCTGACAGTGAGTCGCGGTAGGAGTTATATTCACAGCCGGAGCGATTAGCGTCGTCCAAGATGTGACGAATGTGGCCTTCGACGATATCGAGGACAGCAGGGTCAACGGGGGCGCCGTCGTCAGCTCGGACTTCGACAGAGGGGATTTGTTTGGAGAATTCTCCGCAGAGGCGTGAGAGGTAGGCTTCGAGGATGTTGAACTCGAGCTCGGGTTTATTGAGGGCGTTGAGGACGGCTTTGTCTCCTTCGTTCAGGGAAGTGTCGTAGACGAAGCGGCGAAACATGTGATAGCGCTGGACGTTGGGCTGCCAGTATTCTTGTTGGTCTTTGATGATGTTTTTGATGCGACGTAGTTGGTCTTTGTGCTTTGCGGCGAGTTCCATGTGTCAAATCCTTTTGACTAGAAAATGTGGGATCGGTCTTGCTTGGCCCTTTTGAGCTGTAAAAATTGGTTCATGATTTCAGAGGCAACGAGCGTGTCTTCTTGACGGCTGGTTGCGCTGTGAATGGTTATTATTTTGTCTATTATGCCTAGCTTGAGCCCGTCGTACAATGTGTCGGCGATGTCATCGTGACGGTGAGTGTCGTTGGCAGTTATCTTCTTCATGTGATTAAGGCAGAGATCGACGTGGGAGCCTTTGGCTGGAAGGCTGATTTGGCCGTTGCTTATGTAGGGCTGCATCTCAAGGAACCGGGTGGTTTTGTTGCCGGAGGCGCGGGTGCGATCGACATCAAGTATTTGAAGGCCGCGGAGCTTTTTAAGAACGCTTGCCAGAGTGACGCCAGTGGATTTCTTTTCGATAGCGGCGATGCGGGGCGGTACGCGGTGGCGGGAACATTTGGAGTAGAAGGCCATGAACTCGGGTTCGAGGTCTTTGGGTTCGATTCGGAGTTCGACGCAGTCGATCCAGTGGAGAGCGTAGAGGTCGGTGAGGATATGACCGTCAGTGATGCGGTAGATGCCGAAGAAGGAGAAGACGGTGGCATCGTTGTAGCTCTTGGAGGTTTCGGCGGAGTCGACGGTCATGAAGGTGGAAAGGAGGGATGGTTCTTCGTCGAGAAGGGGGAACCATTCGGGTTTGAATATGCCGCCTCCGGCTGGGAGTGGGTCTTGTTGGTATTGTGAAGAGAAGACGTAAGGGGATTTGTCCTGGAGATTGAGGAGCATTTCTAGAGGATTCAGTTCTGGGTAGATGGCATTGCCGGCGTCGTCGAGAGCTTTGATTATGACCTTGGACCAATTTTGGCCGTCGGAACCGGCTAGGAGATTGCCGAAGAGGTCGTCTTCGTGAAGGCGCTGGCCAATGCCTATTACGGGAACGCGGGGGGAGCGTAGACGGCGTTCTAGGGTTTCGATATAGTTGCGCTTTACGTGATCACGGATAGTATCAGAATGAACCTCATCAGGCTTGTGGATATCGTCAATTATAAGCGCGCCACTGAAGCGATTAAGGCCGGGAAGGCCTGCATCATACCCAGTGATGCCCCCTTTCGCTCCCCAACCGGAAACTACGCCTCCGGCGGTAGTTGTAAAGTGATCCTTTGCCGCACTATCTTGGCGAATCTCGACATTGAACAGCTTTTTGTACAGCGGGAGCTCGATTATTTGCTTGATGGAATGGGTGTGTTTTGCAGCGAGCTCGATGCTGTGGGAGACGTAGAGGAAATTTGAGTCGGGGTAGTGAGCTATGGCCCAGGCGATAAAGTGTTTGCACATTTCCGATTTGGACCAGCCGGGTGGGCAGTTGATTAGAAGGCGATTGATGTCTCCGTCGAAGGCCTTTGTGAGCTCTCGGCACATGGTGTAGTAGTGAGATTCGGCGCCGATGGGCTTGGAGATTTGGAAGGCGCGACCGGTTTTTTCTTGGTAGAAGGTTTTTGTGAATAGGAGCAGCGAGCCTAGAAGGCGCGCTTTTAAAAGACACAAGCTGTCATCCAGTGGGGCGAAGTGTGAGTCCATAACGTCCTTGTTGTGGAGTGGTGGTTTTTAGAGGCCAAGGTTTAGGCGTAGCGTCTCCAGGAGTTTGTGGATGTGGTCGATCTTGGCAGAGATATATTCTTTGTTGGGGATGCTTCGGGCTTCGAGTTTGTCGAGACGTTCAATTGCGATATTGTGACAGTCGGCCATTACATTTGATTCTTGTTTTAGAGTGCAAACACGGCTGGCTAGGTCTGCGATATTTGTACTATTTAATTGGTTTCTAGAGTCGATCTTTTTTTCGAGATCAGTGATGCGCTGACTTAATTCGGTATCTTGGCCTTCGTAAACTCTTTGGCAGGCGTTGATTCTTTGGTGGGTATATTCCGATTTTCTTTCGAGAGCTGTTATTCGATCGATATTATCATCGATACGATTATCTAAATTTTCAAGTATGGTTTCAATCATAAATATCCTTATTTATTTATTTTGTTAATTGAGCATTAGTTTAGCAATTTATTGGGAAATATGTAGGATTATTTTTTATTGGGTTTGGATTTTGGATTAGGAGCACTTTTAAGGGCGTTCTCGAGGCCAACAAGGCGAGATTCTAGGGAAACTAGCAGATTGTGCATGGTGGTGAGAGAAGTGTCGATGGAGAGCCTGATTTCCAAGATGGAGGAATAGAGCTCGTTGCGTTGGAGGGCGAAGTTGTGTTTGTCGCCGAGGAGGGTTTCTTCGAGAAGGAGGATTCGTTTGGAGTTGAACATGGGGATTCCTTGTTGGTTAGTGGGTGAAATAGGCCGGAATTGCACCGGCTTGATATTGTAGCTGGCCTTGTCACAGTTCTTTGGTCTCAATATCTCATTGTTGTATTACTAAGATTCTCCGTTCATACAGAAAGTAAATACCTTCCCACGCGCGTCACTGTCCGCGCCGCTATTTCTCAGGTACGTATTTTAGTCAAGGATGTCGTAACTTGCTAGGAAAATGATGAAGTTGCGTTTACCCATGAAACCTGGGGTAAAAAAATGGGGGGTTATGTGGGTGTGACAATGCAGAAAATTTATGGTTCTAGTTTCAAGGTGTCATCTTCGGCGGAGAAAGCTGCGATCCATTCGTCCCTTTCGATTCTGTGCTTATCGTAAAATTTAGCGATCCTAGTCCATTCTTCTTGGCTAAGCCGTTTCATCTGGTGATGCAATAAGCTCACGATGTTATTCATTTTCAATCATTCCACTTAGCGCATCCCTTAGCTTCTTAACGTCCTCCATATCCATCACCCTGCTCCAAAAAGGACGGCTCATCTTATCAAGCGCCTTATCATATTTTAAATTAAAATGAATTCTCTCTTCTCCATCCTCGACAACCAAAACATAGGTATCTCCCTTTTCCCCTTTCCATCGCTCAGAGGTTATTACCATTCCAATAATAAACTTAACTTTCTTATCCATCCTGATATCTCCTGATAGCAATTCAAACATGATATCCAAAGATATCAATGATTCCCATTAAACCACGGCACCCGGCTTTTGACTTCAACTGTTCTGTTCAGTTTTCGATCAAAACTGGTATTTATAATATTATTATATAAATCATTACTTATAGTAGGAACTGTGGTTCCGGTGTCAGCGGAACTGTGGTTCCGGTGTGCTGGAGTCGTAGATGCGCTTTTTTGGGTTTTCTGTGGATAACTTTCGTCTAGGAATAGAACATAATGGGATTTACTTTTTATTTTTTCTACATATATGAGCCCGTTGGTTTCGAGATATCTGAGTCGTTCGCGCACAAATCGATCAGATATCTTTAATTCCTTGGCGAGCGTCTTTTGTGATGGAAATATGCCCAATGGGCCTTTGTGTTTTGCTAGGCAGATTAATAATAATTTATCAATTGGAAGGAGATTGAATAGAGCGGATTGATCGCTATAAACGAAATCCAGAACTTGAAATAGGATATTTTTTTTAGGAGATTGAAATACAGGCGTGCAATTGTAGCTTTTGTTTGGCATACTACTTTTCCTAGATATGTGAAATGGATACCCCGCCTCTAGAAGTAACTAGCTTCTAGAGGCAAATGGATTGGATAGGTTCTACGTCATAAAAGTTCTCTTTAATTTTCAATATCCCCACTCTAACCATCTCCTAAAAAAAAATATATAAAAATTTTTATCGGAATATTATTTGATCGGGATTGGGTATTTTTTGTACATGAGTACTGGATTTTTTTGGGAAATTTTTTTTGAGGGGGGTGTGGATTAGGGCAACTTCGTAATCCGGATATCCCCCGGGCCAAATCGTAGAGGATACCCCCCGTCGTTTCTGAATCGAAATAGCACAAACTATACGCAATCTAATGCGTACTTATTACTTGCTACAAGACTATGTTATAACTATCTATGTTAATACTCGCTCTTATGCTCAACTAATAGACGATCGACTAATAACTTAGCGCGCTCTATGTCCGCGTCGATCTGAATGTGTGCAGTAACTACTTTATCAGCGGAATAATGCCCTTGCATCTTGTTTAACTCTGCAATCGCAGTGATTCCGCTCGACTTGATATCTGTCTCAGTGATTGATAACTCTACAGCCTGCTTGAGTTTGCGCAACTTCCATTCAAATGTGATGCCTTCAGCCTCAAACTTATCTATCAATCTTTCTATTTCATTTCGCATTGATTTGCGTTTGAGTAGCAAGTGCGCATTTCTGCGCGGTGACTTGTAGCCTGCCAATCTCGCCGCTTTAACTGTGTCTCCTGACAGTGCATATTGCTCGCAAAACGTGCGCTGTCTCTCAGTTAATTGATTGCAAAACCGCTTAATCCCTGTCATATTTTCCCTGAAATTCTGCCCTATTTTTACACTATAAACGATACTATATACCGCATTTACTGTCTACTTAGATACAACATCTTGTACTTTAAGCCGCTTAGCTTGACTCTTAGATACAACTTGCGGACTCTTACTTTCTATCACTTCCGCATCTTCAACTTCAATACTCCCCACGCCCCGACACTCGGGACATTTAATACTCATCATACCCAAGCTTGCTACACTTTTAGTGCCGCGGCATACCCTGCATCTAACTAACTCACTCATACAAAATCCTTTTAGTTTAAATTAAATCAAAATAATGTTGACATAGTATTACTACAGTATTATACTGCTCTCACTTACTAAGTAGTAAGCATAACAGAGAGAGACAACGAGATGAGAACAGAATTTATTCAAGCAAAAACCCGCAAACAAGCTGAAAAAATAGCGCCTTATGCCGCAAAAATAGTTAAGGTCGAAGGCGGCTATAGAGCTTTTGAGAGCCTAGAAGATTACAAAACATGGAAAAACCAGAAGTAAAATAAGTATCAACAAACAACGAGACCATAGAAATGAAAATAGAAGAAATATTAAGATATGAAAAAGGATCACATTTCATAGCGATATATGTGTGCGAGCATTGTGGAAAAACTGAAGAAGGGAAAGGTTATGATGATTCCTATTTTCGTCGCGAGGTAATACCCGAAATGTCTTGTAAAAATTGCGGTAAAAAATCCGATGAAAATGACAGACCTTTATCAACTAAATATCCGGTTATGAACTTTCGTCTGAAAAAACATAAACAACAATATAATAGATATGTTAAAAAACACGGAGACCTTTTTAAGGCTTTATACAAAAAGTTTGCTGGCGAGGAAAATCCCGATGTATGGGGACATTATTTATACGCAATAACAGACATGTTTCGCAAAGGATTTGTTGGGGAATACGAAGCTCTTTCGGATTGTAAATGTTATAGCAAAGAATGGACAGAAACAACATATACCTATGTTTATTTTAATTCAAAATATTATGTTTTTTTTACAAACAACGTTAATTATTAACAACGAGGCAATAAAAATGAAAATAGAACAAATAGAACCGAGCCTAAGCACAGTTGCGAAAGAATATAATTTTAGCTTAAAAAACAGAAAAGCTTTCGTTAATTTATTCTTGAATAAAACGGGAGTGGCGCAGGTCCGAGTTATGTCGGCTTGCGGTTTCTACAGTACATTTATCATGGATCATCGCGGCATAAAAGGTGACCACGATTTTTATTTTGGTGGTCGTTATATCCCTCCTTTATATACTTATCCTTTAATTCGCAGAGCTCTCGATTTCAAAGATGACTTGGAAAAGCAATTTAACAATAACTAAACAAATGAGACCATAAAAATGAAAACAACTACAGATTTAAGCAAATTCGGCTTCCGCGAGCTAGATATCACAGCAAACTTACTCCGCGCTATGTGTGACACGGGCTTACCAAAAGATTTCGCACACGACGGCGTCCACCCAATGTTTAATTTAAATTCAGGCGAAGTATTTCTGACAAATGCAGAACATCAAGTGTGTATGCTCGTCAATAACAAACTCGAAAGCTTTTATAGCTGCCCTATTTGCGGAGCAGAAGGCTTTAGAGAAGAATTAATCGGTCACAGCACAGACCAAGAATGCATCGACTACATCAACGAAATTTAACCAAAAAAACGGGGCACAAACTATGAAAAAAAATAATAAAGACTTGAAATGGTCATGCATATATTATCGCGAGGAAAGAGATACAGACGGTTCTGTAATCTCTATAGACTCCATCGCAGAAGCTCCTTACCGAAATGGATTTTTAGTAGAGCATACCCACACAGATTACAAAATTGATAGAGAGATTCGCTCCTTAACTTTTGCGCCAATAAATTAAAGGTAAACAATATGCAAGAAGAAATGAAAAACTATTTCAACGTCAAGGAGCGCACCGCGTTAATTGAACAAAACATTGTACATACCACTCAAATGATTAAAGAATTAAAAGATATGCGCAAGGAAGATAAAAAAGAAATGCGTTGGATATTCATAATTATGATCGGTGGCTTCTCATCACTTTTCGGAATGATGGCCCACGGCTTTCACTGGATAATTTAATATGCTTCTGATAATCGGCTTCATCACCCTATGCTGCGGTTTCCCAATTTGGGGAATCGCGCTAATGCTCATCTACCTAATGGCTCTAAACTTTTAAGAAGGAAACCCCATGAATCTAGAAAAAATAGTCGAAGCCCAAAATCTTTTAGCTCGTGATCTCACGGAGAAAACCTGGAGAGTTGTTAATCTCTTGCTGAGTGTCGAAAAAGACCTTCAAGTCGCAGAAATAATGAACTTCATAATGAGAGTCCAATCCTCTATGATCATAAATTCTTTTATTTTTCTCCAAAAAAACATCGAAGAGGAAATAACTGCAGATAATTACTTTAAGGTTTTTCAAAAAGTATTCGAAACCTATTTGCATGATTTTAACGAAGGCACCAAAAATGACAAAACCTAAATCCGTAACCTTTTACATGTCCGAAGAAGTGCTAGCGCTCGCTGAAACTCTCTGCGCCGCGTTTGCCAATGAACTCAATGTGCCCGTCAACCGTAGCACTATCGTTCGCATCGCGCTCGAGCATCTCTCAAAAAAAACTCCAACCCAAATTCTCCAGGAAATGAAACAATGACCACTGCCAAAAAACTTACCGCACTCTCAAACGAAATCTTAAAAAAGATCGTAAACGAAACCTTCGTTTCTCTCAGAGAAAACGGATCAATCGACGTAACCTCAGCCGAACTTCATGCTTTTTTCGGTTTACTTAGCTGCTCCTTCACCACATCTATCGCCTTGACCGCTCATAAAAACATAACAAACTTCCAGTTACACCCTTACTTAAAAGCGGTGCAATATAATATAAACGCCAAAATAGACAACCTTCTTTCTCAAAATCCTGAGGAGATAAAGTAATGAATTGCTAAATATCTAACCATACTCTATCCTAACTCATTGCCAACACGGATGTTCGCCATGAGTCAAGAACCCACATCATCAATCATTTTATTCAACACTCTGCAATACCACAAAAAACTCAAAGACTCCGGTCTCACCGACGCCCAAGCCGAAGCCATCACCAACGCCAACCTTGAAGCCTTCTCGCAAATGCTCGAAATCAAAGAGCTGGCCACCCGACGCGATCTACACCAACTACAATCCGACATCTATCGCGCCGTCTCACGCACCGCTGTAACTACAATCGGGGTCCTTGGCACCCTTCAAACCCTTCTGCACTTTTTTGGCTAAGATTCGGCCACCCATGCATCCATTCTTCAAACTCTTCTTCTGCATCCTTCACCCGATCCTCACCCCTTCGATGCCCCGCAATCGCGTCATCCAACCCATCCTTCCAACTAACCCCAAACTCCCTCTCCAAAAACTGGATCGCCCGAATCGTCAAATCGCTCAACCCCGGGCGCCCCATAATCCGAAAAATCAACGGCGCTGCACTCTCCAATATCGGCAAGCTCTTCTCGAAAAAATCCCTGAAATTCATACATCCTCCCCTATCAACCAATCTACATCCCCAGTCACCAAAATCTTTGCCAGATCATCCGCACGCTGACCAACCTCATCCGCATACTTCGAATCAAGCAGCTCTTTCGCCGCCGAATTATAACATCTCGCGCCCAACCAATGAATCATCTCCGTAAATCCTTCAAACGTCTTCATTCCCGCAAAACAAAAGTCAACTAACGCCAATTGCCTCGCTTCATTCATCCCTCTAAACCACTCATATTCCCACAGCTTCTCGTAAATCGCATCGCTATCTTCCTCAAAATATTGCATCAACAAACTCTCAGGCATATCCGCATTTTGCATATTATGCCCAATTCCAACAGTAATGATGTTTTTCGTATCAAGATAAGGTCGCTTGCGATAATCTTCGTGCAGAATCATCAATTTTTTTAAACGCAGTTTGAACTCCGGACTCATTCCCATTTCTGTCATCCTTTTTGTTAACTCTACCCAAAAGGTTATCACACGGGCGCCCACATTTGCCACATTCGTAATACTCCCCAACCCTCTCAACATCCCACTTGCAACATCTACTCAACATCCTATTCCCTTCCTCAAAATACCACTCCACCAACCCACGCGCCTGTTCAAACCCCCTACAAACCTCCGCTAATTGCCCTTCCTGTCTCAGCTTCTCAATCCATTCTTTCTGCTTCTCGCTAACCACACCTCCAACGCGCCTTTTAAGCTCGATATAAAGCCCACCATACCCTTTTCGCATCACCGGAATGCAAACATCAGGCACCCCCGCCTTCAACCCCTCCCTGACCAAATTCCTGGCCGTCCAAATCTCCCTAAATCCCCCATTCGGCACGCTATACGACAATATCTCCTTCTGATCCAACCACACAATAAACACCTTCTGCTCATCACTCTCACTCGGCACATAGTTTTCCATCTTCAATTTCATCTTGCCACCTCCCGCGGCTCTCGCTATAATCCCTCTCTGAAACGCCTCGTTGTAAGTCGACACCAATTTGGGGTTGCTCCAATAACCCCACTTTTTTATGGTCAATTTCCTACATACTCCAACCCAAAACCCGTCTTACAATAGCCCTGTCTCGTTTTAGAAAATATGTAGTTTTAAATAGCCTTCCTCGCTGCTCTCCCTGGGATGGGTGCGAGGAACCTACCAAACATGCCATTTAAGCCTCAATACAGCCCCACCACGCCACGATCGCAATCTACCCCTAACATGTGTATTCCCAACAATTCCTTTATCTCCAAAGCGCGTTTTTCCATTTCCTTTTTAGTAGAAAATATTTCTCTAAAATAATAATCCTCATCAAAATAAGCTGCCAGATAAAATGGGGCCATATTGGAATGCTTGTCTTCACATTTTATAAAGCATTGAACTTTTTCCAAATTAATAAAATTTCCATCAAAATCAATCCACATCACTTCCTCCTCCCCTTCCCCTTCTTCTCTGCTTCCCTCTTCACCGAATAACTAATCGCCACCGCCTGCTTAACCGGTTTCCCAGCCGCAACCTCTCTCTTGATATTTTCCTTCTGCGCTTTTTTCGAGCTACTCTTCACCAACGGCATTTTCTTTCTCCTCTTCAATTAAACATCTACAAAAAACCGGCCTATAGCCACATTTCTGACAAGCTATTCTCTTCAACCATTCCAAATATTTCTTGTCGCTGAGCATTTTACCATCTCCTACGCAATCTGTTTTGCCAAATCCTCAAAGCACGCCACAACCTCATCTAAATTATTTTTGTTCTTCAAAATAATCTCCAAGCAATATTCCGCCAAAAAAGCAGGCTCATCTCCTCCCGCCGCATCTGACACTTTTTTAATCAAAAAATTAATTCTTTCAATACTTTCTTTCCATGTTCTCATATTCCCCTCCCTGCTCGACCGCTCGTGCGGTTCACTATATATAATATATATAATATAATCATATACATATAGTAAAAACAGGGGTTCACTCCGCGTTCACTTTCCCGTTCACGAGTTCACAAATGCGTCCACCCAAGTGAACCATGAGTGACCCACTTAGTTCACTCGCAAGAATGGCTCTGCATTGCGGGTTTGCGGGCGATTTTTCACGATAGTGAACCCCTTGTGCGTTACGCCCTAAAGTGTGAACTTGATCAATCTATGATCATCCCTTTACGCCTTGCTTCCTTGATCATTCTATATACATACGACTTACTTATCCCTAATTCCAACGAGATATCAGCAGGCTTCATTTTCAAATTAATCATACTTACAATCCGATTTGTATTATTTTTCTCCATAGAGTCAAATTCCCAACCCTCAGAATTTAAACTCACCTCAAACGCCATTGCATCCTTCCCACCAAACGACCTATTTTTTTGGTACTCAATCTTAAATTTCTTAGAATTTACAACTTCGCTTTCCATCTCGTTATCGCTAACATCTTGAAGAGAAATAGCTGTATCAGCTATATCCAGCATTCTTGATGTCCCTCTGTATCCCCTCTTATCCTTCCCAGCATGATGGACAACAATTATCGTAATCCCCTTAGACCTCAATGAAATCAACCAGTCCTGGATGACTTTCCACTGCTCACTATTGTTTTCATCGATTGCCGATAGAGTCGATAAATTATCAAGCACCAAAACCTCTATCCCTAGCTCCTCAATCCTCTTATTGTAAAACTCCTGCCCCTCTGCCGAGCAAACCTTAGGCAATCTAGCTAATGCTTTCTCTGGGGTTAGCAAATGAAAATTATCCTTAAAGAATAACTCCCCTTGCTGTTTAACGATCTGCATATATCTAGCATGAACCTGGGAATAAGCCATCTCCCCATCTACATACAATACTTTCCTTGGGAGACTGCTTGTGTATTTTAAAAATCTTCCTCCTGCCGCGATGGCATAGGCTACATTCAACGTAAACATAGTTTTTCCTACCCCCGTAGCGGCATATACAAAAGCGATCCCCTGAAGCGGTAGCCAAGGGTTCATCACATACTCAATAGCTCTAGGGGTTGATTCAACAATCTCTTGATGGCTCAGTATCTTAATAATATCGAACTCAGGATGCTTTCTTAACTGGACAACATTTTTAATTTCGGACAACAGCTTATCATTTGGATGTTTAGACATGGGCACTACTCCTTGTGGTACACAATTAAAGATTTATCTCTAGGAAGATAACGAACTATTTTGGCGTTGTGCTCATAGAGGCAACAAACTAACTCCTCCACATAATCCTGAGGAGCTCCACTTGTATCAAATATCAGTATATCGCATCCTTCTACTGGCCATTCATAAATATCAGCCGATTCCCAAGGAGGAAGTACCATCGTTCTTTCTGGCATCTGCTTGTAAAGTTTACTTGCCTTTGTCCACGCATCTCTCCCTATCCAAAGATACACGCTATTGAATGGACATAATCCTTGTTTCTGAAGAGCACCTAATTTTTTGCTATATGGTGGAATCTTCTTTCGCATAATAATCCTTCTAGTCCATTGTAATATAATAATAAATAACATATTATTACATATCTATTAGCAACACAAACAGGAAGATATATGAAAGCATCTATCACTTTTCGATTGAAAACAGAATTCACAGATAGACTAAACATCCTCTTAGAAGAGATCAATAAGATGTCAAACGTACGAATAACGAAGACCGAGATGATAAGTTTTCTTATACAGAATGCCGTGGAAGAAGATAAAGAAAAACTATTAAAAAAATTCATAAAATTCATAAAATGTATTGCTTAAAAAAATACATTTATATACACTTCATCAATTAGATAACTAATTAGCTAAAACAAAACTAATTAAATCTAATCAGGTACAATTAAATAAAAAGGAACGAGACACATGCAAAAGAAACACACGCTTAACCTTGAAATAGATCATTTTACATGGCAGGAAATAGGTTCAATGGCTTGTAGACAAGATAAGACCCGGTCGGAAGTAGCTGCAAAAATATTAGACGATTACATACAAAAACTTTCAACTAAAGGTGAATTAAAATGAAAAAAATTATAGCACTATCAATTGCTTTGATAAGCGTAAACGCTTTCGCATCAGATACATGCACAACTCGACAACAATTTGACGGCACCATGAAAACAACATGTACCGATGGCTCTTCGTCTAGAACTACTAAACAATTTGATGGAACGACAAAAACGAATTACTCAGATGGGTCTTCTTCGAGAACTTCACAGAATTTTGATGGAACCTATTCAACGCGCTACTCAAACTAACTATTAAGTCGACAAGGGGGTATTTGAGACCCCCTTGTCTATACAAAATTAACTCTAAAGGAAAAATCTGTATGAAACGAAGTATAATGGATGTATCTTTGGTTTTGCAACACAAATATTACCGACTAACGCGCACAGGGAGTGCTCTATTAATGCGAAGTCCTTACAACAATAGCTCTTTATTATCTTTTCTAGACACCATGATCTACGAAAAAGCCGAACGGACCGACGGAAAGTACTTTCTAGCCCTCCACAAGCTTCACTACGATGAACAGTGTCAATTCGCTTCTCATCTAATGGATTGCCACCAAGAACCACTCGAATTTATACCAGAAGGCTACTATTACAACGACATAGCCGATCGTGTAAAGCTAGCTCTAATATTCGATACCACCAAAACAAAAGTACAATTAGCTGAAGTTATGTGTAACGCAGCTCTTAGCTACTTCTTAGGTACCATGGAGGACATCTTGGACGACCGTTGTGCGGAGCTATCTCAATGAAAAAATTCATAACAGAAATACTATTCGACGCTGAAATAATGGATAATATTCTCCATCTAACCGTTATAGTGACTTTATTCATCTTGATAATCTTAGAACTATTAAAGTGAGGACCCATGACTTTACGCGCAAGGAAGCCAGAAGTAAAAGACGCACGCCTAAAAACTCTTATCTACGCAGACAAAGGAGTCGGCAAAACCCATCTCTGCTGCTCCTTCCCTGAAACCTATTACATCGACACAGAAGGTCTAGAAGATTACCCTCACCTTGTTGGAATGCTTCTTACCAACGGAGGCGATCTAATCTATCTCACCGAACTCAGCGAAATAATAAAAGAAGTTCAAGAGCTCCTATCCACCAAGCATCAATACAAAACTCTCGTCATCGATTCTATTTCATTTCCTTATGCTTGGCTCGCGCAATCAGAGACAGACCGGCTCGTTAAGAAAGCACCACACACTGAAGGAACAGAGTTTGGCGCCAACTTAGCTAAAGTTAAACGCCTAACTTTCCAACTCGGTATTTTATTAAGTCGTCTCGATATGAATGTCATAGTAATAGCCCACGAGAAAACAAAGTTCGCCGATGGCAAAGACATGGGAAAGACCTTCGACATCAACGACAAACTAGCTTATTCACTTGGCGCTGTTTGGAATCTCCGTCTTCAAGGGAAGACTAGAAAGCTTTTCGTTGAAAAATCTCGCTACACTGAACTCAAAACAGGGGACTTGCTTGATTTCGATGAAGGTTACAATATAATTAAATCCCTTTTTGGAGAAAGCATCTTTCTTCGAGAAGTGCACAATGAAGAGTTAATCTCCTCTGACCAGCTGAAAGAACTTACACGTTTGATAGACCTTCTTCACATCTCGGACGAGAAGATCGCCAAGATGCTCACCAACGCAAAAGCAACCACTATGGAGGAAATAAGCAGTTCATACGCCAAAAAAGTAATCGAAAAACTAATACTAAACCTAAACGGAGCATAAAACATGAAAGTGGACGTCAAAACAAACCAAGAACTAAACGAATCAAACCTTGTACCTGAAGGCATCTATGAATTTGTAGTCACCAAAGCCGAAGAAAAGATATCTCAAAGCGGCAATGAAATGATTAGATTAAGCTTACAAATATGGGATAAAGCAGGCAAAGAACATTTCGTATTCTGCAATCTCCTCAACGCAATGCCTCATCTTCTCAAACATTTCTGCGAAGCAACCAACCTGATGGATAGCTACAACAGTGGTATCCTAACGCATTACAATTGCGAAAACGTCTCAGGACACTGCAAAATAATAATAGAAAAAGGCAAGATCAAGTGTCCTTCTCCATTAGAATTTTATCCAGATAAGAACGTTGTAAAGGATTTTCTAAACTATGAAGCGAAGAAGTCTGTCAATTCAGAAATGGATATAACTTTTTGATGAAAAAACTAGGGAGGCTTTCACCTCCCTTTTTATTACTTAGCTTTGGGTCTACCACGTTGCTTTACTTTAGGAGCCACGCTTTCTTTGGAAGTCGAGCCCGTTAAAACTTTATTTAACTGTACCAGTAAATCTGTTGTATATTGAAAAAAAGTCAATGCCTTCGTATGATGATCCATAGACTTTTTAAAGCTCGCATGAATAGAATTTTCTAATTGTTTTGCTGATCTCACGATATATTCCTTGTGTATAATATTTTAAAGAAAGATAATATATACAATAAAAACACAAAGCGCAATCAAGGAGGATTAATGGCTAGCGAAATATGTGGAATATGCAAGATCGATTCAACCCCATGGTTCTACGTAAACTCTCATATTTGCGAAGATTGCTACCACTCAACTTTAAATGGACCACATATGAAAATAAATTACAAATTCTTCGCGATAATGCTTATTGGTATATGTAACCTTATCTTAATAGGGTTATTAGAATTTCAAGTATACCAAATAATAAAACAAAACTTAATTGACGTCCCCGTTTCCGAATTTATTGGTGATTGATGATAGAAGAAATAAAATCCAGCTGTAATGAATGCAATAAAGAAATAATAGTATTCGTTCCTCAAACATGTTGGAAATGTAATCCTCTTCATAAAGTTATAAAAGATTTTGAAAAAGAAGTGAGAGATAATGCTCCTCCTATTTGTATAAAATCCCCAAAATGGAGAGAAAGAAAAAGATTTGCATATCACATGCTTTTATATATGGTGCCAGTTACTTTTATTACTGTGAGATACGGTTTATTCGAGGAATTATTATGGATATTTGGAGGGCTATATGTTATTTGGCTTCCTTGCTTAATCCAATGGCTAATGAAAAAATTTTAAGGACAAAAAAATGAATAGAAATATCTTAGATATTTTGAACGATCTAGAACAAAAAGTGAAAAAAATTCAAGACGCAATGCCCGAAGGAGAAGCTCCACCTGTTTTTATAGAGATCGCGTATCTATTAATTCATGTAGCAGAATTAATTAAATATAACGTAGACTTGAGGCATAAATACAATGCGCTTTTGAATAAAGATGAAATATGAAAGAACCAAAATTAGATGATTTTTGTAGATTTTTATCAATGATTTTAAGTGTTTTTTTAATGAGCTATGGATTTGATCTTGGATGGAAAGCTGCGGTAGGAATAATTGGAATGATTATGACGTTAACATCTGTTTTTGGTAAATAGGAATAAATTAATATAATAACAAAAATGGAAATGGAAGTAATTGAGGATAAGTAATTGATTTCTATTTTAGATTTATTCAGCGGAATTGGTGGATTTTCTCTTGCTGGAAAATGGTGTGGATTTGAAACAATACAATTTGTTGAAAAAGATGAATTTTGTCAAAAAGTATTAATGAAAAACTTTCCAGGCATTCCGATTCATGATGATATAAAAACATTTAATTATTGCAATAAAGTTAATTTACTGACAGGCGGCTTCCCGTGCCAACCATTTAGCATAGCTGGAAAGAGAAAAGGAATTCTCGATGAAAGATATTTATGGAATGAAATGCTCAGAGTTATTAGACAATCCAACCCTAATTGGATTATTGCAGAGAATGTTAGTGGAATTGTGGAAATGGAACTCGATAACATCATCAATGACCTGGAAGGAGAAGGTTACAAAGCAAAGTCATTTATTATTCCAGCTTGTGCCGCGAACGCTCCACATAGACGAGACCGGCTATGGATTATTGCCAACCTTAACGAGTTCAGATGCGACAATGGGATCACTTATTGGAAAGAAAGATCAATTCAAGACAACAAAAAGTGGGACATTGAGAAGATACAATCAGAATGGGAAAAACTCAAGCCTATCTCTTGGAAGACTAATAAAGCTGAAGACTGGTTTCAATATAATGCCAGAATTGGCCGAGGAAATAATGGGATATCCAATAGGGTACACAGAATTAAATCCCTAGGTAATGCTATAGTTCCTCAAGTAGCATATCCTATTATGAAATTTATTTATGATTGTGAGACATCAATGGAAAATGTATGCCATTCAAAATAAATATAATCGAAGATAGTCCTGTTTCAGAAATACTACATCTGATAGTTGAGTATCATTCAAAAGATAAGAATGAATAATGGAAGCTATCATGAGCGACTTACTACAAAAAATCCTATCTGACGCTGAACTAACTAAGCAGTTAAACCACTCAATAGAAGACGGAAAACCATTTGAAATTGACGGAAGACATTATCTTGCCATTCTTGTAAAAAAACCCGCTCTGGTTCGCATTATTAAGAGGCGTAGCGGGTGCGTTACATCTATCCTACTATAAATTTCTTGGTATCTCGCGAACTAGATGTTCCAACACCATTCGTATCTGTCTGCGCGTAGATAAAACATTGTTGACCATGAAAATTATAATTAACGATTAATTCTATCCATCTATCATCTCTTTTGTGTTCATAAGGAGATAAATTAATTGTAAAACAATATCGCATGGATTTCTCATAATTTGTATTAGGACATGTAACTATCTGATCGCATATATTTGCGTTTTGTGGCTGACTTGTCTCATTAACCACATCAACTATATGATGAGATGTAAAACGTAAATTTGCACCTGATGGCATATGTTTTTTTTGATCAAAATATCCGAGCTCCGCTCCTGTGGTTGCTGCTGCCAAAACATTTGCTGAAATTAAAAATAAACTCAATCCGATAATCTTTTTCATTTACTACTCCTCTTTTTTAATAACGAAAGGAGATAATACAGAACTAGAAATATATTTCAATAAATCATTTAACTATCTATAAGTTTATCTTGTAACTATATATAATTAGCCATACAATACGCCCTTACCTAACTCTAAAGGGGATAAAAATGCAATTTATAGAAGTAAATAAAAGTATATCAAAAGAAGATTTAGTAACTCCCGTAAAAAACTACATAAGCGAATGTCTCAGCAAAAATACAAAAATTAATTATGCCTGTTCCTGGAAGTCATTCACAAAATGGTGCGCAGATAGAAACGTTGCTTCTCTCCCTTCTACTCCAGAGATCGTATCTGCTTTCTTTGCTGATCACGCAGACAATGGTTTTTCTCCTCCGACAATTGTCCATCGATGTGCAGCTATAAAAAAGGCTCATGAATTTGCCGGATATGATTCACCAACAGCAAGTATTTTAGTTAAAAAAACTGTAGCAGGCATTAAACGCACTATAAAGCATTCACCTGACAGAAAAGCTCCCGCTACTGCTGAACGTATCGAACAAATGATTTCTCACTGTGACAATTCAGTTATTGGTTTGCGCGACAAAGCGTTGCTGCTTATTGGATTTCTAGGAGCTTTTAGACGCTCTGAATTAATCGCACTGACAGTCAACGATATAGAGCAAACTGCTGAGGGTATAAAAATAATTATAAGACAATCAAAAACAGACCAAGAAGGAAAAGGTCAGACAATAGCTATTCTAAATGGAATCAATTTCAGAGCTGTGGACGCTCTTATGCACTGGCTAAAGATAGCTAATATTACGGACGGTTATTTATTTCGCTCAATCAGGAAAGGAGGCAACGTCCAAAAAGAAGGTCTTTCATCACAAAGCATCGCCAACATAATTAAGCACTACGCCAAAAAATCAGGTTTCACAGTAGATCAATTCTCAGGTCATTCGTTACGAGCTGGATTTTTGACGAGCGCTGCGGAAGCCGGAGCGTCTATATTTAAAATGACCGAGATATCCCGTCATAAAGATATACAGACCGTGATGGGCTACGTACGGTCTGCTAAGATATTTGAAAATCATGCGAGTGATAAATTTGCGTAGAGCTATTTAGGTGCTCGCATAGGCTTATTTTCTCTTTTCTCAACTTTCTTGGGGGATTCTTTTTTGTTCCCCATCATTTTTTCTTCCCGATGACCCATCTTTTTAGCTTTTTCTCTTTCATGCATTTTTTTCATTTTTAGCTCCATTATTAAAAAATCACGCAGGCTCAAACATCTCAAATGCAACAACTCCTGTATCCGCTGCATTAGAAGTTCTTACAGTAAAACTCGTTCCAGGAACGCGAGAATCTATACTTAAAGTACCTCTAACATTAGTATCTTGTCCAGTCAGAAAAATTCGAGACGATGAAGTCACCGAAGAATTATTAACTAATTGCGTGGCCGATCCAGACATATTAAATGCACCTTGTTTGGCATTTGATCCTTCAGCTACTTGGAGACCTGCTCCAGGCTTGGAAATATGAAGCGGCCCACTATAGAAGAAATAACCCCCAGAGAACTTCAGTGTATAAGTACCAACCCCTGAACTCACAGCCGTATTGAGATTATCTCCCCACGCCACCGATCCATCGTCATTAGCTCGACTTCCATTCCCCAGGGCCCAGCTAAAGTTACCAAGCGCTGAACAACCATTTCCTTGCGCCCAGGCAACCTGATTTCCCACTGTATTTCCAGCAGTACACAAATTTCCCCACGCAAAAGAATAATCCGAAACTATAGAACATTGCTGTCCATATGCCATTCCAAATTCACCATTGGTAGAGCATGATGATCCCCATGCAGTACTAAAGTTTTTTTGTGCATTGCAACTTAATCCTATTGATGTCGATGTAACTTCAAGCGCAGTACACGTCGATCCTATTGCTATAGAATTTTCTCCAGCCGCTGTGGTACCTGTATCTCCCATGGCAAACGAAGAGAGACCAGTGGCGCTAACATTCTTTCCGAAAGCAAATGCATTATTCGCACTTCCTGTGTTAGTTCCCATATTTCCAAGAGCTAAACTATTATTGGAATTGATTATTCCAGTAAAAGTAATAAGAGTGCTTCCTACTGAAAAAGGACCTCTCTTATATTGAATAAAAATCTGTCCTTGATTAATTATTCCTAGAGCAATCATTACATAATCACCGACGGCGATCGGTCCTAATAAACTTCCGTCATAATCAGTAGCCCTAGTCATTTGCCATGGAATAGAAATTCCATCGCCATTGGTCGTCAGTATATATATTCCATTTTGAAATTTTGAACTTTGATCTTTTACTAAAATCCTATCGCCAATCTGAACATTAATACTATCGATGACTAACGGTATAAACGTGCCGCTCGCATCTGTTAAAGTTGCTCCTACACCGCTTACCCCATTGCTATAATTAGCATTCAAGTTAAAGCCAGTCGTGGCAACTTCACATGCATCTTTAGAACTTGCCGATACGCCAGAAATAATTATATTTCCAGGATTATTGACAATTGTTATATTTTCGCCAGCAGTTAGGTTATTAATGGCCGGATCATTTCCAGCTCGGCCGATGAATAATTGACCGTTACCCATAGGACCATAAAAATTAAAAGCTCCACTTCCTTGGGCGACAGGTAATGTATGAGCGGGTGGACTAGAAATTCCCGTTCCACCATTGACAGACTGCACAGTTCCAGTTAAATCAGCTTCAAGTGTTCCCGCTCCTGCTGTCCAACTGATGTTATTTCCATTTGTAGGGAAATTTGCAACAGGATCATTCCCAGTACTTCCTATCAATATCTGACCGTTTGTCATTGGTAGAAAATTGAAATTAGCTGACCCTTCCGCTATAGCTATTCCATGCGCAGGAGGGTCAGAAACACCGGTGCCACCAAATTCTGGAGTAACAATTGAAGTAGGAGAAAAAGAAGTTGGTTGCCAAACCGCAGTAGAAATTGATCCAGTAGTGATGCAAACCCAAAGAATTCCGCTCACTGTGTCATAACAAAGTTGATACGTCTGACCAGCTAGATTCTGATTTGGATTTCCTGGAAAATTTAATATAGTATTGCTCAGCATCAAATTAGCAACTTGCTGCAAACTTTCTTGAACAGTTGTCTGATTCTGAACGGCGGGAATAATGTCAGTTAGCTGTGCATTAGTCACAAGGGGAAGCTGAGAAATCTTTTCTGTTGCCATATAGATAAATCCTTTTATGTTGCGATATACTCCGTGATAATCATAAATCCTGGGGCTCCAGCACCACCGTGATCGCTATTTCCGTTGCCTACAGCGAAGGCGCCGCTCCCTCCTCCACCATAATTTCTTCCGGTATTTCCCTGGGTATGACCAGAAATAATAGATGGAGTAAAAACACTCCCTCCGAAAAAAGAAGCCCCTCCTTCACCTAATCCATAAACCGTGTAAGGTGCAAAATTTCCAGCTCCGCCAGGAGCCCCTTGACTACCAATCGAAATAAAATCTCCCGTCGATCCAGCGCCACCACCAGCTCCTCCGTTTGGGATAAGTGCAGCAGCACCTCCTTGACCACCCCCTGCTCCAGCCGTGGCAATGACTAACGTTCCTAATGACGTAGAAGTGCCTGCTGATCCATCTTGAGCTCCTGTTCCAAATGCGCCCCCAGCCCCAATCGTCACAGCTTTAGATGCTCCAATAGCAGCCGCTGTTAATTTAGACCTTACATAACCACCACCACCTCCTCCAGCAGCGGAATATTGAGTAGATGCACTTCCAATCGACCCTCCCCCGCCTCCTCCAGCTCCAACAGTCTCCACAATGCAATAAACCATCCCTGTGGTTGGCGTATAGGTTCCAGTAGCAGAAAAATATTGAACATTTACCGTTTGGATAAAAGCCGATGTGCTTTGAGTAGCCGCGCTTCCGAGACCCAGATTTGTTCTGGCACTCGCAGCATTGGCAACGTCAGAGAGATTGTTCGCTATTTGATTAAATTGATTTGTAGACGCATTTATTCCATTTATAGTAGTCATAGTTAATCCTTAACTGACTGTAATATTTCCCTGTGGAGACATAGAGGCTGTCCATTGAAGATTGGCAACACTACAAACCAAATAAATGGCATCAGCATTTTGTGTAGAGGAAATAAATCCTGCGGCACCAGTCGTTGATGCAGATGTCCCAATCACTATTTGCTGACCAGCTGCTTGACTGACAGACCATCCATTGCCGGTGTTCATCCCAACTATTTGAATAACATCTCCCACATTGGATGCCACAGGCAAGGAAAGCCCAAGAGGAGCAGCCCCATTGCAAAAATATCCGTTATTTGAAGCGAGAGCTGCTCCGGCTGTTAGTACTGTCCAGCTAAAACCAGTTCCGCCAGGCGCGCTGATACTAATGGCCCCTGCTGTATTTGTGATAGCGATCCCAGTTCCTGCTGTCAATCGATTAGCAATAGGAATGCTCCCCGTGCTTCCTATCAGTAATTGCCCATTGGTAAGCGATACAAAATTGTACGGAGAAGAACCATTTGCAATTGGTAATGTATTAAGCGTAGGACTTGATACGCCGCTTCCGCCATTGACTGCTGCTACCGTTCCTGTGAGATTAGCCTGTAATGACCCTGAGCCAGGCGTCCAACTAATATTTGTTCCATTAGTTGGAATACCCGCCATAGGATCATTATTGGTAATTCCCATTAGAATCTGACCGTTGGTTAACGGCCCTATGAAGTTATAATTAGAAGAACCTTCAGCGATTGGAAACGTATGCGCTGTTGGATTAACAACGCCGGTACCACCCATTGAAGGACTAATAATTCCAGGATTCCCAGCGGTTATCCAAACAGCACTACCCGCTGAACCTGTCAATGTACAAACATACAAAATTTGATTTACTGTATCCCAACATAATTGATAAATCTGACCTCCTAGTGTTCCATTAGGATTGCCAGAATTGCTCAATATTGTATTAGCCAACATCAATGTAAATACTTGCTGCAATGTCTCCTGGTAAGAAACATTGTTCTGAACAACACAAGTAACATCCTGCATCGTGGCTAATAATACGGGGTCTAAATCAGTAAATCTTTCATTAACTGCCATATAAATTCCCTTTAAGCAACGCGTTGTGCTATACCAGTAATTACTAAGCTTCCTGCGGTATAATCCGTTGTTCCGCCAGAATACTTAAATACCAAACTAGCGCCTGCAACTGTTGATGTATTGATAGCAGCTCCTGCTGGATTAGGAATAGCTGTGACACCCCATTGCCCATTGGTTAACGCTTGCATCGTAGCCGCTGGAATAACACTGTAAACGGTCGTGCCATCAGTTACTTGGCCAAGACGATCGCCACCACCACCAGAGAAGTTGGTACCACCGCTATTCAATTGAAGTGATCTAATTTTGTATTGCTTAGCAGACGTGGAAACAATTAAATTTACTGATCCACCAGATGCTAATGCCGCTTGGCCAACCGTTATGTCAAAAGAGATTAAATCAGCCGCTACATCAGGATTTGTGATAGCCGAGGTAAGAATATTCGCAGCCAGTAACCCTCCATCCTGAACCGTTCCGGCAACATCTGCAAACGTTGCTATATGGCCGGCAATAGTAGCTCCTCCAACAGAAGCCACCGTAGCATTGCTATTATTAGAAACTGCTTTAGCAGCCGCTTGTCCAAGAACGCCACCATCTCCGATCGTCCCATTAGTGGCAGTAAATTGAGCAATATGATTAATTGTAGGAGCAGCGTTCAGCATCACAACACTTGCTTTTGTAGGATCAGTCGGAGCATAACCATTATCCCCAATCGATCCGGTAGTATTCTGGAATATCGCAAAATCTCCAGCTACTGTAGGTCCGATTACATCTCCTGGATTAGCCCATGCAATTAATGTGATGACACCATGACTGAACGTAGGGGTAAAAACTTCGTAACTTCCAGTTTTTGTAAATGTATTATAAGAAAGGATGACATCAAAAACATCCGTTGGAAGAATAGTAAAGCCTTGCAAATTAGCTGCATTCAAATAGCCAGCAGTCAATATCGTTGCTACATTATCTGTTGTTACAATTTTCACGCGGCGTGGATTAACATTGATTTGACCGGTTGTATCAGTCGTGATTTGTAAAATTCCCATTTCAAACTCCTTTTTATTAAGTGCAATATTCCGTTATTAAAACAACTCCGCTGGCGCCAGGGCCACCCGCATAACTTGTTCCGTTAAATGACGTGGCGCCTTGCCCACCTCCTCCATAATTTTCTCCAGAACCGCCTCCACCATTCCCTGAAACAGATTGAATCGTGGCTGCCAAAGGATTTCCTCCACCGGAACCTCCGATGGCGAGAGTAACCAATCCCCACCCGTCTCCTCCGTCATTACCATTTATATTTATTGATCCTCCGAGACTAACTCCACCGAATCCGCCAGTGCCAAGAACCCCTCCGGATGGAAGGGCAGTCACGCCATGTCCCCCATTGCCGCCATCGGCACCGATTATAGCTGTACCAAACTTTGATTCTGTTCCATTGGTACCATTATTAGATAACCCTGTTCCGCCATTCCCTGCCGCCCCAATGGTAATTGGTTGAGATGATCCTATCGTTGTGGCTGATAAAACTCCTCTAGAATAACCACCGCCTCCACCGCCGCCCCCGCCTCCAGCACTGGCAGCAGCTCCCGCTACTCCACCGCCGCCGCCGCCTCCGCCGACTACTTCAATATCGGCATATACCATTCCAGTGGTAGGAGTATAAGTGCCAGAAGATGTAAATATTTGTTGCGTAACTTTAGTTATCCCACCGGCTAATACAACTCCTAATGCCGTATTGATACCAATGAGATTTCCCTCAACAGTAGCCGCCGAAGGGGTGTAATTCGTAGGAGAATAAGTTTCAGTAACATTCGCCCCTAATATCCCGCTGCAATTAATAAGATTTCCACTTGCTGGCGTTCCGAGAACAGGCGTAACGAAGACAGGGGACGTTAGAGTTTTTGCTCCACCGAATGTTTGTGCACCTGTAGTTACCACCCCTGAAACTGATGCTGAGGCAGGCGCAAGAGCTGTATCAATTCCTGCTATCGCACCTTCTAGGGATGCATTTGTTGCAGTAAAATGATTTGGGGAATAATTTGTTTTAACGCCATTGGCTAAAGACATTTGCAGTAAAGTAGGAGTGCCACTGGTGGTATTAAATCCAAATTGTCCATAACTTATTACATCATACTCAAAACCAAGAGCGCTTCCGCTGAGACTAGGTGCTTCATAAAATAAACATCCATTTACGACACCTATAACTGGATTACCACTGGTCGCAGAGAATGAAGTTGTTGAATAAGAAGTAACATTTGTTAATTGAAAACCTCCATTAAATGCAGCAGTAATTGACGCTGTATAAGAAAGGCCGTTTTCTGTCACCATACTATCTGCAGTGAAGCCAGTCTCAGAAGCATTCAATATACTCAATAAAGAATTATTGACTTGAAATTCATCGTAACCGGTTGATGCTCTTCCTACAAAAGTGAAGGTACCAGTGCAATAAAAATTTGAGAGATATAAAGTTGCTACATTTGAACTACCATAGGTACTTAAATCAAAATCAACATCATTTGCAAAAGCTATATTGTAAAATATCTGAGATGAGTCATTTGTTGAAAAAGATGAATCCAATGTTATTGGATTAGCGATAGTTAGATAAGTGCTATATAGCGAATCTCCAACAATTGAAATATTAGGTTTAATATTAAAATTAGCAAATGTATATGGGCCGCTAGCTACATGTATACAGAATTGATTATCAGCATTTGCAGTAGTAATAGACTCCATTGCCCGATTAGGGTCTGCAAATGGATTTAATAAAGTTCCTGTTCCGGTCGAATTAGACCCATTCAAAGCTACGTAAACATTATTCTGCGGAGAGAATCCATGTATATTAATTTGATTAAGAAAATTTGACCAAAGGATGGCACTGTCATTTCCAACGCCATAAGGAGATTGACCTTTATATATAAGGTCCGTGCCGACCATCGTAGTAGACGGATTGGCCGTGTAAACTTGAAATACATTCTTCGACATATCAAATCCTTTTGATATTTTGCTTTACAATAATAACAGATTTGTCCCATCAAGAAGTAAAAATGAGGGGCCTTCCAATAGCAAAAAATTCCCTTCAAATGCTGGTGGGTTTGGGCTAAAGCTATTCCCTATAAAAACCCCGTCTACAAAGACGTTGCAATTCGGCCCAAATGGAAAGTTATGGGTATGAGATAGCATAGAAAGCCACTCCAACGTCAGCACTTGCGTTATCCGTAATGAGAGAGATCACCTGTCCAGCGTTGACTCGTCTGGCAGCAGGATTGAGCTCACTGATATTAGCCGCAAACGTTCCTCCAACAGGAATGGCCGCTGTTCCAGAGATCGACACCCAGACATTAGAGCCAGGAGTATAGGAGAAAACCACTATCCAAGTCTGATGATTTGAAGGAGTCGTGACACTGGAAGCCGCTCCGTTTACCAAGCTTGCCGAGAAAGTATCTTGCGAGAACTGAGGAGCGTATGCATTGTAACCTTGAACATCTCTTCCAAAATCTAAAATCGTGCTCATAATATTAATCCTTTAATATTTGATAAACCAATTTACGTTAGCGTTTACGGGACGGGTCTCGGAGCCTCCGGTATTTCCAGTGGTTGGAAGACTAGATATATTGCCACTACCTGAAGAGCTTGAAGCTGATCCAGTTGTATTCATAATAAAATTAGTTCCGGTTGGAGCAAGTGGTGGGTGATTATGCTGCTTGAAGATATCTAATTCCAAAGTTCCTAAGATATTCCCTTGAACAGTTGCTGGATTTCCAAAGCGCTGTGCAGCATCCATATCCCAATAGAAATTAGGATCATAACCTCGAAGAAAGAGACCTCTTAAATCAGGAACCGCGAAATAAGCTTGGTTAATAGCTATCTGAGTAGCAGTAGCAACAGTAGTAGCAGTTGCGCCTGTTGGAATATCTACTTCTATTCCAAATAGTGTGCCCGCGACAACTGGAGAGATACCTACGCCAGCAACTTTATACCAAACAAAATAATTATTTCCCCCTGCGCCAAACGTCCAGAATGATCCCGCTGGCATTGTATTGGTTGTCTGAACTATTTGCTCATAGCCAGCGCTTAATGCGTACATTACGATGTTTGCGACTTCTTGGGCGGTATTGGTACTCGCTACTGAAACGCGAATTGCAGTGCTTCCAACAATAGGAGGAAGTGGCGGTGATGCTGGAGACCCATCAACTTGATACCACAGGTAATAAGGAGTACCGCCGCCTACTCCAGGTAATATATAAAATTGTAAAGTTTTTCCTGCTAATGAGGTGGTACTTCCGGGTCCTACAATCAATTGAAAAGTAGCATTTTGACCAGCTACGTCTGAAATCTGAGTCACTGTAAATGGAGCGGGAGTACCAGGGCTATATACCCACATAGTAATGAAGCCAACCATAGTCGATCTAGCAAGGACGCCAGCATTACTTCCAGGATTATAATTATAAGTTTTTAAATTAAGATTAGTTGCAAGCCCAGGAGTTGTAGAAGTTGGAAATGTAAAACCAGTGGGTATAGTTCCGTCCGCTGGAAGATTGCTATTACCAAAGCTATTCAATGCAATTAATAAATTAGTAGTCGTGCTAGTTTGCTGAAGAGCGGTGACAAAACCTCCTCCGGTTCCATAAATAGGTAAATTCAAAGTACTATTGTATACAACAGATTGAAGTCTGCTTAAAGGAATAGAATTTAGAGTCAGAGATGTTTGATACTGACTTCCATCACAAAGCAGCTCTCCAATCCCTGGTGTAGGTGATATAGAACCATTCACTTTACCAATCTGAGAATGATCGAATGCCATACCAGAAGGAGTCAGTATGAGAGGAAGATAAAGATCGTTTCCATTGGCATTAGGTGTTGGCATCCAGCCTGCAACACCTTCGTCGAGCATTTCAGCATTAGTTTGAGTTGGAAAAACTTGGAGATCAACAGAACCTGGTGCCAATATAAAATCAGTGAAAGTAGCATCGAAAGCTTGATTGGTTGGAAATGCTAAAACTAATTGAACATAATCATCATCATTTGGTCCAATGTCATACATTGAATTATTTCCAAATGAAACATGTGCTTGTTGGGCTTGTTCATTGATTGTGAGTGTAAAGCTAGAAATAGATGTACTTGTATAGGTTGGTGATCCACCAGCTCCAAAATATTTAATCAATAATAATTGAACTGTAAGATTTCCTGATAAACTTTGGCCAGTAAATCCAAATGTATATGTTTGTCCAGAAGATGACGAAAATTTATTAACATCTGGAAATCTGATTCCAAGATATTTGTAAGCATCTCCTCCAATTGGAGAAGTATTTTTTATTTCAACTTGATATCGTGGACTTGCTGAAATGCTACCGGTATAAGAACCGATTCTATCAAACAAAACAAAATCTGTAGCTGTAGAAGCAGCAGGTCTTTCAAAAGTCCAACCACCTTGAGCGATATTGTAGACGCCACTACTATTATTAGTGATCTGTCCAGCCATCGCTGTATTAGTAGGAAGAATATTATTGTGTGCTAAGAACTGCCCGTTAGGGATGTAATTCTTTGTAGTGATCGTATCTTCTTCATCAAACTCAGAGAAGTTTGGCCAGCCCTGACGTGTGAATTGAAGAACGAAACCTGAGCTTTGGACAACAACGTAGTATAGCTCAACATTCCCAAAAGCATCAAATGGGAAATAATAAGGAAGAACGTCGTTCCCATTTACATCTTGAATCGTTCCTACCGCGCTTAATTGGATTGGATTGGGTAGCGCTGTATATTGATAATTTGGTGGAGAGCCGCTCAATGTGTAGACGTTCTTCAGGACGGTTCGGCTTATGTCTGAATAGAAGAATACGTAACCGCCCGACAACGGAAGTCCTGTGTCTTTGTCTACAAAATATTCTTGAAGACTTGGAGCTAACATGTATTGCGGATTTAATGGCATATAACGTCCTTGTTATATAACTATCTAATTTCTTCTAACCCCCCAGGGGCCTGTTGAGCTAATATTCTGGATAAATTTTTACTGATATTCGCATTTATTCCAGGATGCTTTTGATTATTGATATACATTTGTATTAATCTTGGATCGGATAAAACTCTTTCTGGGATTCTTCCAGCTCCTGATAAAAGCCATGGTAGCTTGAATATATCAGAAGCTATTCCTTTAGGATTAAATGTACTCAATGACATTGTATCAAATATATGTTCTCTTTTTGCATTAATCTTATTTGATTTAGCTTTCTCAATCTTTTCCAAAGCTTTAGATAATATACTATTATAATTTTCCTTTTCTTCAGCATTTTTTTCTTGTTTTTTCTCTGTATTAACAACTAATTTTTGATGTTTCTTATTAGCATTTAATATATCTGCTAGATTTTCAAATAACTTGGCTTCTTCTGGCGAATGTGACTGAATTGCATGTCTTTGTAATTGTTCCAAGTTGGAATATCGTTCTGCTATCTTTTTAGGAGAAGTATTCACTTTGCCTTCGGTTCCAATTCGACCTTTAGTTAAATGCAATCCAAGAGCTGCTTTTTTAACTGGTTCTTTTAAGTTTTTGAATATAGCTTCATTATTAGGACT
>QGNH01000593.1_pt1 | contig 40752 bp, 54 predicted proteins | sample 1735481 | NCBI WGS metagenome assembly QGNH01 (sample SAMN09239004, study PRJNA386568) | Viral metagenome, whole genome shotgun sequencing project. | reverse complement strand
CCACACCAACGACCCCACCAGTCGTTGATCCAGTGACGAATACGGTATTACCAATTCCTCCAACTGATCCCCAGTATGTGCAACCTGATCCCATCAGTGCGACAGTACCGACCACGCTAAAGCTTGATAATTCACCCATTATCTTTTCAGCCCTTGTTACCAGTATGGTTATTATTACTGTTGGGGCGATTACCTGGATCCAGATTGCTCTCCCTAGTCAAGATAATGCGGCACTGATCGGTACAATCCTCTCGGTTGTGATCCCAACGACCGCTGCGCTGATGGCACTCGTGAAGGCGAACTATTCAGCCTCGGTAGCGACTTCAACTCATCTGATGGTCAATAGCCGTCTCACGGAATTGTTGACTCTCGCCACAACTGGAGCTTTAGCCCGAGGAAAACTGGCTGGTACAAAAGGTGTGGTCGGGACAGGAGTGATACCACCAGTTATCGCACCACCAACCCCACCAGTTACCGATACAATCACTCCACCAAAAGTTTGAACATGCTATAATTAAAATAACAAAAGCAAATACCCATTAAGGGTAGAAGGAGATACATGCCTATCAAACGGATCGTCACCCAGGCAGAACGGGCAGCATTAGTCACAGCCGTGACAACTGCCGACACCACCCTACTCGCTGCGATGGCAGCATTGGCAACAGCAGTCTCGGCAAATACGGCAGCATCCACACCAGCTACAACCGCAGCCGTTACCCAGGCAACCCAAGATCAGGCAGATGCTAAGGAAGATTCAGACGAAGCTGCTGATGACCTTAGCAAGACAGCATTGGTCTAGTCATGGCTACACTTAAAGTCGTTATTACCCCTGAACAAACTGCCCTCGATACCACTGCCACAACCAAAGAAGAACAGGCAACCGTTTTGGAACAGGCAGTCTTGACAGCCAAAGCTGCTCTTTCCCCAGAACACACCCATGACGCTTTAATGGCTATCCAAGAGGCTGAATTAGAAGCCGTCACTGCTCGTGGAATCGCCACCGCAGCTCGCAAGTTAGCTACCGATCAGATGACCGCTACCCGAAGCACCCAGGAAGCAGAATTGGCTAAACAACATGCAGCTCTTGACCACCCAAAGGTGGTTTAGTAGATTAAAACAGTCCTTTCTCTGGACACGTCCCATCCTTTTTGCCGAAGCACCCTGGTCGAGTAGACTGGGGTGTTTTCGTATCTGGACAACAAAAAAACCGAGCTATGCGTAAACTCGGTTTTCTGTGTCTAGCTGTAGGAGCCGACCAATTACAGACTACATTCGGACTGAACCACCTGTCCAGATATAATGATTCTGGTGGGTGACGTACCAGAGATTCCGTCCATCGTTGTAGGGATCATCCCCAGGCACTTCATCAATACATTCAATCACATCGCCTGCGTGCAGGAGCCCATCCTCAGACGGTTGTACCACGGGATCAGCGTGTTGCGAGGGTTGGACTCTTGTATACAGCGAAGGGCTCACGACTCGCACTTGGAAGCTGGTTGGGACAGGCGGGGCAAACGGTTGTACGAGGGGTGTTTCTGCACTGAACTCTAAAAGACATCGTGGACAGGTCACATCCATAGCTCACCTCTTTCTACCCCGTAGTCTACCCTATTTATCGAACTGTTGGAGGAACTGGTCTTTGGAATCGAGCGTAGCTTGGGTTTCAATCGAGCGGAGTTCCAGAGCCAGAGCATCGTGATCGGTAATGGAGAGGATATTGGCTGAATCATCAGTTAAGGCTTGTTGAAGATTCGCCCCAAAGATTTTCTTATACTGGAATAATTCCGAATCGTTCATTTTATGACTTTTAGCGTCAGAACTGTATTGGATTGTGGTCTGTTTAGTGGGGATTTCCAGACCAAGGTTCAGGTCACTGATATGTGAGACAACAGGTTTGAGATCGCCTGTCGTGTTGGCGTTGACGGTAATCCCACCAAAGACTTTCAGAGCGGTGGCTGTACCTGACCGATCCGTTGGTACTGGCTGACCAAAGACATCCAGGGTGTCGGGGACATTCTGATTGAACAGTCCACCAAAATCATTCTTCACGATGTCCGAGAAGGTGATAGGGGATTTCTGCGTATGCTGAAAGAATGACCCGATCTCTCTAAGAAGTTGAGGAGCGACAACCGAAGTGGCTGCACCCGCAAAGTAGCTGGATAAATAACTACCTGTATTATTCTGGATTGCTTGAAATAAAGCCCCGATGTTCGAGAAGAAGGAAATATCCATAACTGTCTTAGCCGTGCCGAGTAGAGCAAAACTCATCTTACCGAGTAAATCCTTTTGAGCAAGCGAACCTGACTGTTCAGCTTCAGCTAAGTTGGCTGCAATCGCTAGAGGGATGGCAAACCCACCGAAAGAAGTATAAGGGATATATTTACCACCAATCAGAATTGAATTGGCTTTCCAACCTTGAGCTTGGAGCGTTTTCCTGACGTTCGCACTCGATGAACCAGACCCCGTAATCAAACCATTCTTGGCAAGGTTATAGGCGAACGCCATACCCGCCGTACCAAGAGCAGCCTTAGCTACTTGTTGAGAAATCTCCCGTCTAGCAAATGGGGATAGAACCATATCCCTTGAGGTGATACTAACCAACCCACCAACGGTGTAATCAATACCAGCATTGAGAATGTTGGCTGCTACTCGTGTAAAGGGAATGACAAATTTGAATGGTTTAATACCCAGTCCGAGCTTCCCAGATAGATCAATGTTAGAAATCTTTGCCATACCTTCAGCGATCTTCCCAACCGCACCCTCTGGTTTGTCAGTGTTGAAGGTGGTTCGTTTGGCTTCCTTCACTGATTGGTCAATCATATCAGGGGTCGGGTTAGCTAGGTGTTTCTGGTAAATGTCCTCAAGGGGTATCTTACTGCCACCCTTCTGTTCAGCTCTGGCAGCTTCGTATGCCAAGCTGGATAACGAAGCGTTCTTATTCATAGCACGGAAGAAGGTGTGTTCAGCCGTGATAAGGCGACCAACGTAATTAAGTTTCTCAGAAATAAACTTCACGACTGGCAGGGTAGCTTTAGAGAAACCACTGGCTCCTGGCTTGGGTGTCAGGACTTCGGTGTAATCAAATTGGTTCTTCCCTTTGACTTCACCTCGCATAATCTCACCAAAGGCTTTGGTTCCTTCACCGATTCCCTGAACGAGAGCCCTCACTTGGTTCTTGATGTTCCCAGGGTGAGTGATGCCCTCAATCACCTGGTTCACTAAGGTGTTCAAGCCCGTATGAATAATAATCTTACTTTGCGTCCCCGTGCCAGACAGAATTGAGTTGTAATAGATGTTGTAGAACACATCTGAAGGAGTAGCATCTCGCACGATATTCTTCGCTATGCCGACTGCTCCTTTGACATCCTTGGCATTAACCACTTCCCACTTCTGGAGTTTCTCCATGATACTTTCATCAAACTCTCTCGGAATTGGGATGGCTTTCTTGATCTGAATTGAGCGACCTAATTCTGTCTCAGAGACTTTGTTGACGGCATCCACCTGGAGGATTTGGCTAACCAATCCATTGAGTTTAACCAAATCAGCTTCGGTTGGTTTACCACTGATTGCTCGTGTTTCTTCAGCCAATTTAAGGGTAAGGTCAGCCTTGACCTGATTGACCGCAGCCGTTTGAGCAGCGTTCAGTAATGACCCTTGAGGAATCTCTTTAATTTGAGCCACAGTCAGACCGAGTTCCTCAGCCTGAGCTAAGGTCACAGCGTTTGGTTTAGTCCCGCCCTTAACATCTTGGAAAAACTTAACGTATTTACTAGCGATATCTTGGCTAAGCTGGATAACATCCTGTACCGAGTTAATTTTTTGGGGGTTAATTTTGCGTTTGAACTTATCCGTTCCCTCATAGTATTTGCTAGTGGTGAAACCCTGGTCGGCAGGTTTCGCACCCACGGAGGGTTTGACTGTCGTATCGGTTGGTTTGGTTTCACCCTTAACGAATTTGGTTGGTTTAACTTCGGTGGTTGGTGGTGTTTCCACGGATGGTGCTGCCATCTTCATCTGGGCAATTACATCCTGCGGAACCTTATCCATTACGGACGTGATCTTCGGGAACTTAGCCCGCAAACTTGGATCACCCGCAATCATTTTCATGGCATCGGCAAAGTTTTCATTAGTGACGTTCCTGCCTTTAATTACCCCAACCGCTCGTTTTACTTCAGCTCCCAGAGCTTTGCGAAGTTCGGGATTCTGGCGATCTAAGGCGTGAGCGATCTCGTGCCATTTGGAAGCAGTCGATGAATTCGGGTCGAGCGTGATAATGGATTTGCCCCCAGCAGCGTCAAACTGTTGGAAGTTCTTAGTCCCTGGTCTTACCTCAATGTTTAATTGGGTGTTTTCTGGTTGGTTTCTGGTGGCAGCAGCTTGGCTCACCTTCCCTGGGAGAGCGTCCACTTCTTTAACCACATCCTGAATGGCAGGGTTTATCACCCCCAAGACTGAATCAACGTACCTGGAGAGTTTTGGGAACAACTCACGGGCTTTCGGGTCTTGAAGAATCTTCGTGATGGTATCGGTGAAACCTTGTCCGACTGGTTTACCTTCAGGCATCCCCTTCTTGAGTTCGGCTGTGAGTTCGGCTTTCATCTCAGCACTCATTTTGCCTGTGACTAATTTAACGGCGTGATTGGTTTCTTTAACTGGATCGCCGAGTGTGCCATCCTTCTTCAGACCTTTCATATCTTCCCCAAGATGTTTGAAAGAATCTTCGAGGCTAGTAGTCAAGACTGGGGATTTAGCCATGTTGGCGACCAGTTCAGCATCAAATTTCTTCTCAAAGCTCGCCACCACATAATTCTGATAGACAGGTTTGACTGCTTTCACCATCATTCCGAATGTTGCTCCGACACCTTTCAGACCAACGTCTAGAGCTGCACCAAAGAGTGCACCTACAGCAGCTTGTTTACCAATGCCTTTAATGGATGTTTCGCCTTGTTGCACTGCGTTTACCGCCCCGTATAGTGACCCAATTCCTGCGGTCTTAATGAGGGATTTGAATAATGGTTCCTTGATAGTCTCAACTAAAATTGACTTGGTTGCGTTTTTGGCAAGTCCCTCAAGTGCAAAGGATTTCGTTGTTTTGCTGGCTAGTCCCCCTGAGAGGGTGAGCATATCCATCAGCACACCAGTGGCATCCCCAATCACCTGAACAGGAGTTTTATTTAGAGCAGGAATCTCATCCATGACTTTGGCTAAGGTGGGTTGGGATTCCTCAAAGATTTTCATTAGGGCTTGTTTCTTACTAGGGTTTTCCTCTTTCCTAATTTTGGCTAACATTATCTGGTTTTCGACTGCCTGTTTCTGCTGAATGTCGGTATTGGATTTCTCAATAATCTTGGCACTCAGAGGAGCAGCCAAACCTTGAGCCAACGACTGTTCAGAGCTAGTCAATCCTTTAAGGATATTCTTGGCAGCCGTGACAGGGTGGAGGACAGCAAACTTCGTTTCTTTACCAACAAATTTCGCAGCAGGTTTAAGAACATTCAGGTCAGCCTTCACTGCACCCAGAGCGTTCGCCCCAAACTTGGATGGTTGTTTGGCAGCAGGCGGACGAACCGATGGCGAGATAATTGGCACAGCCGAACTTTTCCCAAGGGCAGTAATAAACGGGTTATCCACCCCGTCCGTTCCGCTCGCTGGTTTATTGGTCTGGAGAGCATCAAGGAAAGGATTACTTGCCATCTTATGCCACCAGTTTCTTCAGTTGAGCTGCACTTAATCCATATTGGTCAGCGTATCTTGGGTTAATGTATTGAGCAAAGTTCTTATAGAAATCAGTTGCCGTTAAGCCTTGCGATTGGAAAGTCTGTAATAAAGATTTGAAGGCTTGAGGATTAGCATAGCCGTCCGATTCAATTAGATTCCCCTTATTTCCTCCGCCCAAATCGACAACTGGATTCTTTGTGAAGGCATCCGAAACCTGTCCGATAGCGGTTGGTAAAGCATTAGCTTGTTCAGCTTTTTGTAGGGTCGCCGAAGCTGTCGCTGCCGAGACTGATGCTCGGCTCTCAGCCGTTTGGGCGTTCTGTTCAGCAATATTGGCTCGTTGTTGGGCGATGTCGGCTTGTTTGGTTGCCAAGTCAATCCGTTCTTGGGTTTGCTGGATTCTCAAATCATCCACCTTGGCTTGAATGTCCAACCGTTGTTGGTCGGTATCGGCTTTGAACATTTGGCTGGCAAGAGCAGAAACAGCCTGGTTATGATCCGCCGTCAGTTGTACCATCTTGAGCGTACTGTCAGCCAAAGCAGCGTTGCCTGCATCGTGAGCTTTGTTAATTGTATCGGTCAGGTCGAGGAGACTGCCTGATAACTGCGTGGCGACATCTTGCTGTTTCAGCCCATAGCGAGTGCTAATATCGGTGATCGCATTTTTCAAGATATTCTGTTGATTGGTGACTGGAGCAGCAAAAGAACCACTCGCATTAGCTGAGATACCCGCAGCAGCGTTCTGAGCCCTCGCCGAACCGATATTCTGCTCGCCTTGCTGTGATGCGACAGCCGTTTCGGTATTCTGGCTCTGCGTCAATTCTGCTGCCAAATTCGCATACGTCTGACGAACGATTGGCTCTCTGGCTTGGGCAGCAGCAGCGTCATTGGCAAAGCCTTGCTGTTGGACAGCCTGGGCATCTTGGTATGCCTTTAAGGTAGCCACATAATCGGGGTTAAGTTGATTACCTGCTGCGGTCAAATACGGAGCCAAGGAGGTGGTGCTATTGATGTTACTTTCCTGGTTCAGAAGACTCGAAACTTGTGAATCAGTATTCTGAATTGAAAGAGTTGGATCAGCAGGTTGAGCGGGAGCAGCAGCAGGGGCAGCCTGAGCTTGGGCGGGTGCAGCACCAGCAGCAGGGGCAGCGTCCCCCGCTAGGAGTTTACCAAGCAGTGAGTTGTTTTGGACTGCCGTACCTGTGTATGAACCAGCCGTCCCTAAACCCATCTGGGCATAGGTTTGGGCGTTCTGGGCAACAGACGGTAATGGTTTCCCTTTTGCCTGAAAATACTGAGATAGGTTGGTTGGAGTTGCAGCCATCGGTGTTCCTTCCTTTTTTCCACTATAAACTTATTTGCACTTATGTGCCGAGGACAACGTAGCCAAGATTGCCAATCCCAACGATAGTATTTCCAACGTTAGCCTTCGCCTGGAGAGTAATAGTATGAGTGCCTATCCCCAAACCAACAACTGTTACACAACTAGCAGTTGTACTGACCGTAGGGTCTGTCCCACCGTCCACCTGACTGCGTTGCCCGATTAGTGTCCCATCAACAGCCAACTGGCTAGAAGATAAATCCCCAGGAATATCGTTCTTCATAAAGGCAGAATAATGAAATAGTACAAAACAGGGTCTTGTGAGAGTAAAGGTTAGTGTATAACCAGTCACATTCGTAAAGCTCGTTGCTGCACTTGAGTAGGTAGTCGATATGTCCACTTCCCCGTTATTAGAGAAGTTGGTGGCTGAATCAACTGCAATACTTTTCCACCTCAGACCAGCATGACCGAGTTCGAAGGTGTTATCGGCTTGTGGATAAAATGACCGAGAATACGTTGAATACTGATCGGTCAGTCCTGGGAGAGCGTCTCGAAACAGTCCCAAAATACCCTCCACCCCCATCCCTAAAACAATCTGACCAGCGTTTTCGTCATTCTTACTTAATTGCAAGGTCGTCCCTGCATCAACTTTAAAGCGTCCATTCGTATCATCGGCAATCAGTTGGGCGGTGCGTAAACCAGTTGAATCATAGAAATCAATCGTATGAGTGACACCATTCACCACAATCCGCCGACCCAATAGAGCAGTTTGGATAAGTTGACCAACCATAGACGATCCACCTAATCCACCCTGTTCGATCTGAGCGTCCAGGGGGATCGCCGTATCAGGTAACTGGGGGTAGGTCATATTGATCCCGTTGGCAGCGAAAGCGTCAGTGTAGTCCATATTACTTCTTTGCCGTGCCGAAGGCTTTAGTTTCTCGGCGGTCTTCCATGTCCTTACAGCTTACGGAAATGCCATCAAACTCAGGTCGATCAGTCGAAGTCGAACCCTGAATCTGGACAGACAAGGCTTTGAACTCAGAAATCTCATTGTTATCGAAATAACCCTTCGTCAGAGCTCCTGACAAAAAACCTTGATCGGTATATTCATCCCGATAATCAATCGCAAATTGAAGCATCGCTCCTGAACCAACATTGGTCGAGGCACTCCACCGATCAGGAATCTTGGAAGACCTCGGTGAACCAAACGTCCAGTATTTCGTCCGCATACGATAAGGAATTGGAATCCCTGCATCATTCGCAAACTGTTCACCCCAAACATAGGTATTGCCATTATTGTCACCTGAGAGTAATTGAGGTTGGCTGGTGACAGGATCAATGAAATAACCAAAGGAGGTCATTGTATGACCCAACTGCCAAATGTACCACTCATCGAACCGTTCATGGTGCACCAGCATACCGTTCGGTATGTCGATGGCTTGATCTCCCGTGCCAACTCGGAGCGTACCTATAAAAAAGCCTGTGTAATCATCAAAGGAAAATGCCACAGGATTAGTAATACCATGTACTCGAAGCGTATCAAGAATTATATTGTGGACTCCGAAATCGGCAGGCTCGATGGCACTGCCAGTGTTCTTCCAGATGCCATTACCCGATAAGAAATAATCAATATCGTTTTTACTGGTGACAACCGTGTTCGCAAAGATACTGCCCTGGAAAGGGAACTTCATAAACACCTGTCCGTTAAAGCGGTAGACACCGAACTGTTTGTAGACGTTAATGCGGTCAACCGAAGCAGTGATCGACAGGATTCTGCCGTTGTTACCATCATCAAGTGTCACCCGTCCACCGCCCGCAGGATCGTTCGGGTTGTTGAAGAAGGGGTCTTCGGTATACCCAAAGAAGCCCGATAACCCACTGGCAGTTCCAGCTAAGAAATTCGATCCCAACGTCAAACTGGTATCACTCGCAATCGCATTGACTAGATAGGTGGTATTAGTGATCGTGACGAAATTACCGACAATCAGTTGGGTCAGGAACTTGGTACTTGATCCTGTGACAGTTGGAGAGCCATTCGTAGCGGATAGCGTCCCTGCCAGTTGAAACCCGTTCAGATCAAAGCTAATCGCTGATTCAGTCAGACTCCGTTTATTCACATCAGCGAATATCCTTGATTGGAATGCAGCCAGAGCAATCGCTTTGGGGGTGAAATCACCTGTCCTTGGTATGTAATTGATTCCATCCACCGTAGTGAAATACCCATCCACGTCATTACTGATATGCAGGTAGGGGTTGATACCCGCTAAGGTCGCAAACGCCAACGGGGTATCTTCCGTCAGAGTTTGGACTGCTGCTCCCCAGGTTGCCCCAGTGAAAACGTAGTTATAAATCTCCCCATTCGAGTACCGCAACACACCAGTCGTGCCTGAAGGGAAATTGTAGAAGATTAGGTTGCGGACAGGTCGATTATCAATCGCATCGAGAAACGGCGTGTAACCAAACCGTACCTTCGGAGCACCGATATTCTTCGTATACATATTCAGGTTCAAACGGAGGTCAGTGTCTTTTAAGAGGAAGGGTTGGACATCCTGATTGACCCCGCCGAATTGGTAAAAATCAAAAGTCGATGCGTCCATTACATCCCCGAATTCATAAAGGCATCTGCCCAGGTGGTAGCGACAGTCATGTTCCCACCCTTGAGACGAGTCTTAAGTCGGGCAACGACACTGTTTGGATCAGCCAAGGCTCGATCCACTTTGTTGCGATAGTAAGCAGCCAGTTCGGTCATCTTCCGATCCTTTTCATGGGCTCGCATCAGTGCCCAGTCAATGAATAAGTCGAGGATCGGTTGGAATGGGTCGATCAGGGCATCGGTTTCATTGACGAGACTGATTGGGTTGGTGAAGTACCAAATCCGCATCGAAAAACCTAAGTTGAACTTAGGCGTAATAGACAGGGTTGTGCCGACTAATCGGTAATCAAAGGTGTTGGTCGCCCCAGGTAAGGTCTGATAACGGAAGTCCGCAGGAGACATGGTTTCGCCGAACGAGACACCATTATCCCGACTGATTTCGATTAACACGATGTTCAGCATATCGAAGGCGGAAATATCGTAGGTATCGAGTCCTGTGGAAGCGATTAGGGTGTTGGTCACGAAGTAAGGACTCATCCCGCCTGTAATCATCACCTGTAAACGGCGGTAACACTCATTCAACCAACGAGTCACCATATTCCGAGTAATCATCTTCTCATCAGGGTCGCCGAATAAATCTAACACCGCATCCTGCATTGATTTGAGTGTGTGGTCGGCGTACCCTGCGATAGAGAGCTCGGACGATTGGGTCGATTCAACCGTCGAAGTCGCATTGAAATACGCAAACTTATAACTCATTGGCACGGCTGCGGTGGCATCGTAAAACTCGTTCTGGGATTGATCTACTTGGAGACCTCCCGCAAACAAGAGGGTGTAGCTTCCGCCTATCCCCGTGGCAGACCGATACACCCTGAAGATATTGTAATTAACTTGAGAAACGGTGGCATCGGCAGCATGAGGGAATTTACCGCCTGCGACCAGAACAATCGTGGTGGAATTCGTCACCGAACTAATTTGCACAATCTCGCACTGTTCGGACGCAATCTGACCTAAAATAATAAAATCATTGGCAGAAAATCCGAAGGTATCTTTCACGACTAAGGTTGTGCCAGAGGCATAATCAGTCGAAACAAATGTCTTGGGATTTTTCGTGATGTCGGGGTGACTGAGCGTCAGCGTTCGTGCCACAAAACCTCCTACTTTATCAGAGCATCCAGCGTATCGTCACGCAGGGTTCCAGTTATACTATCGTCTTTAATCCCACCAATCACAATGTCATTGAAGATACTTGTGACCATAATCTCAGGCAGGAGATTGATCTCTTTATGGGTGAAGATGAGCTTGAATAACTGGACACAGGCGATAGCTGCTGCTCCTAGTTCAGCAAAACCCAATAGTTCAACACCCAATGGGGCTGCGAAACAGAATTCGCTGTCAAGGAAGTTAATCTTGTCGTACAACAACTTAAACCTGGCGTTCACATAGTTTTCGGTGAGGGTCAAAAAATCCACAAAGGTTTTACCAATGGCGTGGAGAAAACTATCAGCCAACGTCAGAGTCTCGACAAACAACCGACCTGTATTAGTGACGAACACTTCTGCCAATGAGAAAGTATCAACAAACAATTTGCTGGTGGTGATAACGAAAGTTTCAACCAACGTCAGAGTTTCCAAAAAGGTTCTCGTTATCGCAGGGAGGAAAGTATCACTGAGGGTGAAACCGTCAGACAATACCCGACCTTGATTAGTGATAAATACCTCAACTGTCGTTAAGATGTCGAGGAATGACCGAGCTTTGGCTGTGACATAAGACTCGGTTAAGGTGATTGATTCGATAAAGAGCTTGAACCAAGTAATCGTTTTGGCAAAGATGTCGGTAAAGGTGATGGAGTCAGACAAGGCTTTGCCGAGAGCAAAGGTGAAGTACATATTCGTTAAGTCAAGGGTGACTCCCGCCAATGGCACTTGAGCTAAATAGTTACCACCAATCCACATATTATCGTTATCGGGAGAGTCAATAAAATTCAAGAAATCAACGATATTCTTGCCTGCACTGCGAGCAAAGGTTTCGGCAGTAGTGAGGGTATCAACAAACGCTCGATTCAAAGAAGTAATCGCTGAGAACACTTCACTCAAGGTGATTGCTTCCACGAAGGTTTTACCCAAGGCAGTAATAAAATATCCTGCTTTGGTATCTATGCTCATTCCACCAAACGGTGCTTGGTCGAAATATCTGCCAGCAAAGCCAGGGAAGTTCGCAATAGGAGTATCAGTGACCGAGAGCGTTTCTTTGAAGGTCTGGGTGAACGCTGACATGGTTCACTCCTTACAGATAACCACTAGTTGCTCGGAGAATCATTGAACCATTAGCGTTGTAATAACCCATATTAGCAATAGTCGTGCCGAAGGTCTGACAGTTGAGGAAATAGAGAGTCTTAGAAGCAACAGTAATAAATTTGGATTTGTTAAAGGTAGTTCTCAAGACAGGTGCGACTGCGGTAACAGTTCCTTCAAACTCCATATAGCCAGATAAGTCCTTATCCGACTCACTGTTATTAGCAGTTGAGAGCGTCACATTGTAAGCGGTATCTGCTGTCCCAGTTAAAGAACTATCCACGAAGAAACCAATTACCTGATAACTAACCAACCAAGAACCGATTGGGATACTAATTTGTGCGTTGGTTGTCCCGACGTTATACCATGTTGAAGCAGTCGGGCTCGTTTGGGTTCGGGTAGTTTGATCGGTAACAGTGACAGACCATTTATTCGGGTCAAGGTTAAACCCAAAGGGAGCCTTAAACATTGAATAAAATGGCAAGGTCATCGCACTCCCACTCATAGTAAAATCCGTGCCACCATAAACCGTGATAGTCGTGATACCGCCTGAGAAGGTGGAGACATTGGTAATAATGAAGAACTTAACGGTGGTATCGGTGAGTTTGATTCGCATACCCGCCTGGAGTATCGCTGTCATATCTGAGGCAATCGAAAACACAGAGGTCGGATTATCGCTGGAGACAAAGGTTATTGCTGGTAGAGCAATCCAACCATCCTGCGGAGCAAACCCTTCAATATCGGTGAAGGTTTTAGTCGTGGGGGCAACCATAATGTTAAAGCCGATAGCGACTGATTGAGCTGTCGAACTCTCTTGGGCTCGCACGATAGTTAGGGTATCGGTTGAGACTGCTGTGACCCGCACGATCTCAGCGTTCGTACTAAGAGGTTGGGTTCCGACAGGAAAGAGGGTGGCATTAAAGGGAACAGTCGGGAACGATGCACCTTGTCCTGCTGCCACCACCAAAGAAGTCCCGCTTGTAGCTGGTGAGGGAGCAGTTGCGACTGTGCTAAAGACAAAATTTTTATGTAAATCGTAAGCCATCTAACCCCTAAACAGTTCTCTGCCACATAAAAACAACTACATAGGGTTGTAAATTGTTATGAGCTCCACCGCCACCAGTCGCAACCGTGACTGTGTTACTATTCGTTTCTGTTAATGTTGTAGCATTTATCAAAGGAGACATATTACCCTGAGGGGTAGTATTAAATGTTCCTCTTTGAACGTGTGTATGGGAAGGAATCTCTGGAGTAGTCAAAGTATGTGTTACCTCACCACCAGTTTGACCGAGCGTCCCGAAATTACTGTCACTCGTTTCGAAACCAACCAGGACTTGTCCAGTTCCGATATTCACCCAAGTCCCGAAACCAAGCAGGGTGGCTGGATTCGTTGATACCGCAGCGTTCACATAGACAGAACCAACGGGGTAAACTGAGGCTAAAATTGTCGTGATAACTGTCGCAGCTTCAATGTCTGTGAGGGTCTTTTTGGTAACCCCTGCCATAATCTGAAAGTTTACCGCTACTGCTTGAGCAGTGGTGGATTCTTGGGCTCGCACAATAGTCAGCGTATCAGTTGAGACTGCGGTGACACGGACTATTTCCGAATTGAGCGTGGTTGGTTGAACGCCAGGGGGAAAGAGCGTTGCGTTAAACGGAGCTGTCGGGAACAACGCTCCTTGACCCGCAGCGACAACGAGGGATGTCCCACTCGTTGCGGGAGAAGGTGCGGTAGCTACGGTACTGTAAGCCAGGTTTGTGTGTGAATCGAAACTCACATTAGCTCGCTTTCACCTGATGAGTGATTGCTAAAGTATCAGTGTTGACTACGTTAGTCACGGAGAATGTCTGAGAAGCTAACATATTCCCTGACGAGGCAGAGTTGGAGTCAAACAAACCTTCTTCAGTAATCGCTAGACCACCTGTGAAAGTAAACGTATGAGCCCACTGCTCGGTATCACCTGTTGTGGTCGTGGTGGTGTTGGTCACGGTTGAGGCAGCTCGTCCACCACCATTGGTAGTGATTTCTGCTCCCAAGGCGGTAGCTCCAGGCGTACCTGTGCCTAACGCCATACCTGTGACGGCGGTGGAACCGATGGAGCCTGAGTTTGTGCCACCCGTCCGCCCCATAATGAGTTGTTTACCCACTGTGGTGATGACGTTGTGTTTGATTGCCTGCGTTGTCCAGACACCTGTGATGAACGGAATCCGCAGATCAATCTTGAACATCTTACGAACGATTTGCCAGAGGAAATTATCCTTAAATTGTGGTTTTGGTTTGCCAGTGGAGTCGAAAAGCTGACGAGTGACCGTGCCTTCAAACTGCACTGTACTCTTAACCTTCTGTTGGGGCATTGGCTACCTCCGTTGCTGCGGTCACGGGTTCAACGTCCGTTTCAGGAATGTGCTTCACACCCTGCAACAGCGTTTCGGTGTTGGCATCCCAGGCTTGAGCCGACACACCGTATATCCAGTTGCCTGTATCATCAGTCGTGATCGAGATGATCGTGCCTGTCTTGGTTGGGAGATCAAGTTTATAGTGGACAACCTGTCCGAATGTGTAGAGGGGTTGTGCCATATTCCTCCTAGTAACCCTTACCGAATTTGCCCTTTTTGCCTTTAACTTTACCTTTGGCTGCAATACCCTTTGTTGCCTTAGCTCCCTTGAAAGGAACCATCGGCATTTGAGCCTTGACTGCCTTTTTCTTAGAAACTTTCTTAGCCATTTCCACTCCTTCTGCTACCGATTATGGTAGCGTTTTACTTTACCAATAATCTCTGCTTGTTTACGGGGGTCATTCTGAGCGTTATGCCGAGCTGTCTCGGCTAACACCCCTGCCAGAAGCCTCGTGGGTTTGTCTGACAGGGGCTTTTTGTTCGTTTGGTTGGCTTGAGCAATCTCCTCCATTACCTTTTCGTTATGCTCACGCAACAACATATTCGAACGAACGTAGGTCATAGTTAGCCAACTCGGTTGGTTAAGACAGCGTTCGAGGATCGGACGAATGTGCCGATGTTACCCATCCAGTCCGCAACCACTTCATAGTCCAACCGTTGAGCCAAGCGATCTCCAAGACCTAATGTACCTGGTTCAAATTGCATGGACTGGAATTCAGCTCGGAATAACTTGTCGGTGGAGAGAATGAAAACTTTATCATCTGGGCAGTCATAATCTAAGACTACCATCGCTGCTCCGCCCATGTATTCGAGAGCTTTCCAACCGCCGTAAAGGGTGTCCTGTGCCAAGAATCGAAGATTGTTGGTCAGACCTTCACCGTATTTGCGGAACTCGGTCATGTTCATCAAGATGAAATTCGCTTTACCTGTGATGTTGGCGTTGAAATACGCAGCATCAATATCAGGAACATTCAAAGTCGTGGCTGTACCACCGTGGGTATCAACAAATGAGTTCCAAGTAGCGTCAGTCGCACCGTTAATTCCCATATAAGAATTGCCTGTGCCAACCATCGCACCTAGACCTGTCATTTCCAAAGCCGTCACACTCGATCCATCGAGTTTGATGATAGCGTTGCCAGCCGTAAAGGTCTGAGCATCCGTTACCGTGATCGTGTTGTTACCTGTGATACCCGTGACAGTCGTGGCTGCGTTCGTACCAATCTTAATCAACATACCAACCGTGAAATAGCGAACCGCAAGAGGAATATCGTTGTTATACAGGGTGGAAGCGGTATTCTTTGGTTTCAAGTTGACGGTGGTGGTGCTGGTTCCTGAACCATCGACAAAGGCGAGGGTGGCTGTGCCATCCCCGTAACACTGACGGTTCATATCCATACTCATCGCATTAGCGGTGGACTGAATGTTGAACTGAAGGGTATCGACAATCGCCCCTTCATTCTTGACGTTCATCACAGCCTTTGGAATGAGGAAAGCACCTGTTTCTGTCGCAATCGACAGACTACCTTGGTTGGTTGGGGTTGTGCCGTACTGGAAGTTATTGCCAGTCGTGATCGCACCTGTCGTTGGGCGACCATTCTGCGTGGTAACAAAGATTTGGTTGTTCTTAAAACTAATGCCTGGAATGTTTACCCGTTGAGCAACATTCTCATCAGCACTCCAGCCACCGAACTGTTGCCAAAGAATTGATCGTGCATAGATTTGTAGTTCTACCGCAGGAACAATGTCTTTTTCAAGCAGATTCGCAATCTGGGTGAAATCAACTACATTTGCCATATTACTCCTTTTTTATTCGTTTATTCGGTTGCCTCCAAGAGTCGAGTGCGAATCAAATCGTTCATCTGTTTGGAGTCGAGGGCAGGTGGTTTCCCACTTGTTTCGACTTCTTGACGAGCTTTTGGTGAGCCTTCAAATCCTGGTAATGGGGCGGGACGCTTGCCTGCTACGCCGAACTCGGTCTTATAGAGCAGGTAGGCTGCTTCGTCAGGAGCCAACACCGTACCAGTTTTGGCACGTTCGATCATGTAATCAGTCAACTTCTGCTTGTCGATGAACTTATGTTCCGCTTGAAGCGAGTCGATCTGGGTGGTGATCTCTTTGAGCTTCTGATCCCGTTCCTTGCTAGTAAATTTACTCTCTACCTCATCCAGTTTCGTAAGCACTGCGTCAAGTTGCGTCTTCGGAACGAAGCCCAACTTACTGAGGTACTGCATATCCGCTATCTCCTGTTCGGACATAGTGGCATCTGCCTCTCCCGAAGCCACGCCTTCAATCTTCTGTCGCAACGTACCTTTTTCGTACTCGGCGAGCTTCTGGGCTTTACGAGTGTAGTCAGCTTGAAGACTTTTTTTGGAGTCTTCTAATTGCTGACGATCAGCGACCAACTGTTCAACGTCTTCGGGTGTATACTCCTTCTCACCAACCTTCATCGTTGGCGGAGTAACGATTTCTTCCTCCTGTGAAAGAACTTTGTCGATAGTCTGAGCCATGTGCCTCCTAGAATGTATATTGAGCAGTGTTCCCGAAGGAATTGCTAACTACACTTGTTCTACTTACTACTCTTAGTATGTGGATGCTTCTTTTTGGGTGTCAAGGGCTTCTTGGTTCGTTTACCTTTATGGATGTCTTTTTTTAACAAATCCTTTGAGGATTGAAAACTAATAGGAGGCATTAAGCCAACCTTTCTTTTTGAGCTTGGCAATATCGCCTTCCACATTCTCCCCAATCGTTTCGGAATAAAAGAGGTCAGGCGTGATGAGTTTGCCAGCCTTCGGATCGAGCATGGCATACACTTTGTCCATCACTTCAGGAATCGTATTACCGCAAGCGGTGGCGACACCGATTGGGTTATCAGTGATTTGGTAGTCACCATCCTTCATCTTCAGTGAATACCACCACAGGTTGTGTTCAATTTCAGGCGACCAATGAATCGGTTTGCCACGGACTTCTTTCCCTTCCATACCGATCCCTTCGGAGAATAAGCGGACGGCAATCGAATACTTGTAGTAGGGGAAGTAATCCCTGGGAAACGGCAACTTGTCAGCCAAATGGATAAAAAAGTCAGCGATACTCTTGCCTGCGTCTTCCAATAACGCCAGTTGACCAATCACGGCATCCCACCCAAAGCGAGGCGTGAATTCGAGGAAGTACGGTTGGTTTTTCTCATCAATGATATTGTTAATTGCCCATTCCGCCGAGTTTGAACCAATAATTGTTTCTTGGAGTTTCGGGAAGTATTTGATGAAGTACGGTTCCTTACTGGCTTCACCCCAACAAAAGATCTGTCCCAAACACCCTTGGGCTGCACCTAAACCGTGAATCCGTTTCTGCTCAAAGGTCACACCCAGGGCAGGAGCATACTGAGCCCCATTGAAGTAGACGGAGTAATCAACCTCCAGTCCATCAATAACCAACTGGATGTGACACTTCTCCACCTCATAGTGATGGGTCGCTTGGTCTTTCTCAATCCAATCAATAAACCACAACATATCGGCAACGTCATGGCTGAGGTAGGTTTTGGCTCCGCCTGCCAATTTCGCTCCATCGCCTTTGAAAACTAATTTAGCGTCAGGATGTTTCTTCGCCAGTTCGGTGAGGTAGTCTTTGGCGGATTGTAAGTCAGTAAATTCCTGACGGGGTGGGAGATGTAAGCCCAGAGTCTCAGCAAGTTTATTACCTTCGCCTCGGTCATGCTCCAACTCATCCGCCAGATGGGACGATCCTATCACTTTCCACCCCTCGGATTGAAGATAGTCGCACAGATCGCCCTGGCTGTTATCGTCCACCAAAATGATTAAGTCGTTCTTTTTATCCTTGAAATCGTTAATCACATCAAACGGATCGTCCACCAGTTTAACCATTCCCTCGCCTGTTTCGCAACCTTCTCGTTTCAGTTCATCGTTATACCAACAGAAAACTTGGTGACCTTCGGCTTGCACTCGTTGGGCGATACCTAAAAACGTGCCATCCACATTGAGAAAGAGGAAGGCACGCTTGTTCATTCCATCACGCCGTAGACATCTTCCGTGTTGACGAGGTAATACTTTTCCTCGTTACCTTCAACTAATTCCAGACCGTACTTGCCAATCATAATCTGATCGCCAACCGAGATTTGTTCCTTGACATCTGTGCCAACCTGGAGCACCGTGACGACCTGTTTTTCTTTGGCTGCACTAGCAGGAATAATCAAGCCACTATCAGTCTTTTCTTCCCCAAGCAGGGGAACTTGGACGAGTAACCGATCTCCAATAACACGAGTGATTTTCATAAGGCTCCTTTACTCTATTGCGTTGGGGTTTGGTTCGGTGGTTGGGGTTGACCTTGATCTTGTTGCGGTGGTTTCGGGGCTCCTGGTGGCGGTTGTTTCCCACCCCCACCCGCCTGAGCTCCGCCCATTGGTTGAGCCTGACCAGGGGCAGGAGGTACACCTTGTTGTGCAGGGTCGGGAGTAGGCGACTGTTGGGAGAGGAACTTGAGTAAGGTGACCAGGGCTTGCTGTTCTTCGGGAGGTAATTGACCCGCACGGGCTTGAGCAATCAAGGCTTGGAACTCAGGTGAATCTAACAGAGTTTTGGCTTTATCCATATCTTCCATAATATCCGCCGTTGAACCAACTCTATAGAGATCAAGAAGAACTTTCTGGAACGGCGGTGGGATCGCTCCAAACTCCTTGGCGAGTTCTAAGATTGCTTCCCGTTTGGCGTGAATCATCACTGCCGAAATATCCTCGATCTCCACGTCCATCTTAACCTCTTTGGGAATCGGCGTGGCGTTGGGTGCTAACTGTTTATACTTCTCGCCAATAAACTTTTCGGTAGTGAAGTCGCCTGAATTATCCTTGAACGTAAAACTGGTTTCTTCATCGGTGTATTCGGAGAGGTAGAACATGGTGATTTCAGCGATTCGTTTGAAGGCTTGGGAGAGATTATCCATCGGGGTTTTCTGTTGAGCTCGTTGATTATCCACCGACTGTTGCATCATCTTGCCCGCTCGCATATTCGACTTAGCTGGCGTGCCCCCTGACGCTATCCCATTGATGCCGTAGCGTTCGGAGAGGGTAAAGAGTTGGGTGAACCACTGCGTGATCGCTGGCGAGAGCTGTGGGACTTCCATGACGGTGGGTGGTTCGCCTGAGTAGGTGACGATGAGACCATTCTCATCGGAAAAGCTGACATCGGAGCCATCCCGCACGAGGTAGGAACCTTTGACGAACTTGAGAATGAAATCTTCGATGCGGTTGGCGATAATACTGAGCGAGCGTTGGATCGGGATAATGTTTTGGACGAACGATGGTTGCCAGGCATCCCCAGAAAAGAGTTGGAGTGGTACAACGGGGTAGAATTCGGCTCCATCGTACATCTGTTTCTTCAGGACGTTGCCATCTCGGTCAATCACCTGCATCAAAATCCCTTTGGGGAGTTTTTCCATCACCTGATAGACAAAATAGGTCTTGAAATCCCCGATTTCCGTCCGTGTGCCGTATTTATCGTTAAAAATCATCTCTTTGAAGTCGGTGGCGAGCCCCGTTGAGCCATCAGTCGGGGTTTTCCCATCAAAGAGTTTGAATTCCTTAATTTCTTTCATGGTTTTGCGGAGGATTTTCACCACAATCCGATTTTCCTCAAAGGGCACTCGTGGATCGTAGAGCCAATCGAAGACATCACTGACTTGCGGGGTGATTTCGTACTTCCATTTCTTACCATCACTGTCGTACTTCTTGGTGACGTTGACTTCCCAGAAACTGACGGGGTATTTGATGGCTAAGTGGACGTAGCGATGGATCAGATTCTCGCTATCCCAGTCGAGGTACTTGTGTTTCAAGATTTTACTCAGTGAGACAGAGCGTTTCCTGGCTGCATCGTCTGATATATCTTCGGGGTACACCACAAACAAAGGCATAGCGGTGAGCAGTAAGTTCTCAAAGGAGTCGGCTTGTTTATTAACTTCAGGCAAGGACATAAAGAATCGCTTGCGGAATGGCATCCGCACGATTGACTGTTGTATACGATTCCAAGCAACAAAGGTGTTGTTTTCATAGGCGTGAAAGTCCCGATACCAGTCAGGTTCGTAGTTGTACCGATACTTGCGAAGGACAGCGATGTGGTCAATCAGTTCTTTGGCTTTCATAGGTTATTCGACTGGTCTTAAATCAGTCTTGCCTTTCTGCGACTCCAACGCTCGGCGGAGTTCAGTTGCCATCTCCTGCTCCAGATGGTTTTGGAGTTGTTCGTTAGTCGGGTCGGAATAGATGTCTTCAAAAGCGGTTGGCAGAGGTTTGTCTTTGGTCTTAAAGAGCTGCGGGATGGATTGGTTTTTCGAGAGAGCAAGCACGGCAAGTAGGGCAATCGCCCAGATCAAATTCATCAGAACGAACCCAATGATTACGGCAGTCATCCATCTCCTTCAAAGAAATCAGCGAAGTTATTTGTGCGTCTATCCTCTAACTTACCTTTGCCTTTGTAAATGCCTTGCTCATGCTTCTTCGCCCAAAACGGGGTCATAATTTCAGCTTGCGGGGCGTTATCTTTCTTTGCCAACCCCTGAACCATGTTGAAGGTGGTGTGAATGACGTAACCCATGGCATCCATGAGGTGATCGTTGCCATCTTCGGGCTTGTTCGTATCACCTTTCCGACTAAACGAATAGTATTGGATTTCCCGCACCGTGTTGGTGGCTCGTTTGAAAACAAATAACCTTCGTTGGAAGATCAAATCCCGCACGAGCATAATCCGTTCCTCAATCTTTTTGACGGCATCATGGGGATTACACTTCGGCGTGAGAGAAATGGTGGCGACACCGCCCGCATAGTCAAAGACCGTCAGGTAGGGACGACCATGGCGTTCAATAAAAAATTCAAGCCAGTGGTTGATTTCCTGAATCGGCATCCCAGGTTTGTAAAATTCATCAATCACATACCAACAACCATCAGAATTGTAGGTCATCACGATGATGGCAGTCGGATCACTCACACCGAAGTCCAAACCGAAAACCGTGACGAGGGGACGGGAATCGGCGGGGTAACGATCCACCAAACCGTAGTCCAGAGCATCGGCGTAGATCCGTCCTGCCTCAAACACAAAGCGTCCGCCATACTCCCGTTCAAACCGCATCGGATCCATTTCTCGTTGAAGTTTATCCCATTCCGCTTGCGGGAAGGACGGGTTCTCCCTCGACTCCCAAGACACAATTTCATAGTCAGGGTCTTGCACTTTGAAGACTTTTTCATAGACCCAACTGTTCGGGTAGATCGTGGACGTGACTAAGCCTCGACCTTTGGTGGTGGCGACACGGGAGCGGACGATTTCCCAGGCAGACAGACTCATGCCATCCCCTTCATCCAGCCAAAACCAGTGGAGATTTAGTCCTCGAATCAGCTCAGGCTCATCCATGGATTTGAAGAATATCTTGTTGCCGTTCGGTAGAAGCAACATGTTATCCCGTTTGATGTGGAACTTTTGTAGGTCAGGGAAGATTTCAAAGAACTTCGTGAGGGTGGATTGCGTGAGCTGAGAATAAGTTTGGTAACTCCAAAATGGTTTACCACCCCTTCGGACATAAACTGGGACACCGCCACAATCCACACAATAGGTGTAATCATCATAAGCAATCTTGTACCATTTCTCAGAATAAACATGAACATTATCCCGTCCAACATTTTTATCATTAAACTTTACTCGATATATCGGACGAATAGTATGCTTCTGTTTCCCAACACCAATATCGGCTGACCAACCAATTTTCATCGCTAACTCTTGGAGATTGTCCGCTAACTGTTTAGAGACAGTGACCGCCCGTTTGACGACACCTTTATAACCGTCACCTTGGTAATAACCCTTCAACAATGCTTGAAGATGACCGATTGGAGCATCGAGCATCCATCGGGGGATAGTTTTCTCATAAGAGTTCAAACCAAACTGTGAAAAGAATGTATGCCACCCCTTGTCTGAAATATTAAAATCAATCGTGTCGCCGTTCTTAACAGTCTCATAAAATTTTAACTTGTTTTTTATCAAGAGAGCTCTGGCATATTCAATATCTAATTTTGTTGTGAAGACTACCCGATAATTATACTTAGATGTCTTACGCTTTAAGACATATCCCTCAGCAATAAAATAACCAATCAATTCAAAGAAATCCTCAGAGTAGTCAATAGAATTACCAACCCACCCATCGGCAACCTTGGTAAATATAACATCCTTGCCGTAAATTTCCTCGCAAGGAACTTTCTTCCAATCTCCCACACCAGGTCGTCTTTTTACCAACATGTCATGGTTGGGCGTAACAGCAAAATCAATCTTGGTGGTTTTGGCAGCCATTAAATCACCACAGTACCGTTGTTTTACATAGTTTTTAGGCTTAGAATAAACTAACTTGCCGTCAATTAAATTGGCTACCTTCTCGGTCTTATCAAGGTTATCAAAGAATTTCCAACCCTGGTCAGTGAGAATCTCCGTTTCCTTATCATAGCAATTTGCGGCGATCATTCCGTTCTGTCCTTTTACCTGCATATTCATAAACGCCCAATAGCATCCGCAAGTTGTTTTTCCCGAGCGATTTCCTCCCATAGCAAATATAAAGCGTGACGTGGATGTTAATATTTTCTGTTGGCTCTTTGTGGGCGTAAATGTTACAATATTTTCCATCTAGCCCCTCGCTTCTAAGTCCTCACCAGGAATCTGATAGACAGGATTGGCTTCCGCTTTGGGTTGAGCATTGAACAAAATGTTGACAGAGACTGGCATCTTCTGTTCCGTTTTGGTCTTACGGGATTCATAGCCTGCTCGGTCAAGAACTTCCATCGAGGCTTTCAGTCGCACGGCAGCAGGCATCTTTTTGTCACCCATCAGTTCCACCAGAACGCCGTAAGCTTCGGGAGCGATGATACGGAAGTATTCAGAGATATCCTGCCGATAATTCTCAGGTAACATCCCGCCCAACTGGTGTTTAACTTCGGCTCGACAGAGATTGAGTAACCGTTCGTAGGAATCACCCGATAGATCATGGACATTTTCTAGGGTGAGTTTATTGACATCCATTTTCCTGTCATCAAAAGTCGTGACGGTTTTGACGATGCGGTTGAACACCCGATACTCTTTGGTGGTGAGGATTGCCTCCAGCTCGTCTTTGCCTTGGCTGATCGCACCAAACAGCTTGCGTTGCCGTTCGGACATACTACGGGTCAACTCATGGAGTTCCTTGACACTCTGTATCACAGCTTGGCTCTTGTCCACGGCTTGGGTGAGTTTGGTTTCCAACATTACCGCACCTCGAACACGGGAGTTTGCCCAAACATCCGTAAATCCATGGCTTGATCGTCAAAGATAATGTCGATCTTGAGTTGTTTCGCCATCCGCATCTTGAATTTGGCTGCGACTAAGGCAAATTCTGTCCCTGCCTTTGCCATCTGCCACTCCTCATCGTTCATTTGGCTGGTGTCGATCACCAGGTTATAAAACTTGACGGGGTACTTCATCGCCAAGAGGGTGAGTTTCTTATTGGCTTGCTCATGGTTATTACCAGTCAGGATATAGACTCGGTGTCCTGCCTGGATAAACGCCGCACCGAGGGTGGTGAAGAAAGCGGGGTAGGCAAGGAGTGTCTGATCTATGTCGATTGCCAGGGTGAGAGGTGATTGCATGACCTAAATATAGCCCTTGACAGCCGAAACCGCAAAAGGGAAAATTAACTTCCCGATAAAGCGGGAAATTAGTTATATAACGGGGAGCGGTGTCTGCTTTATCAGATGCCGCTTTTCGTTTTAGGAGGCTTATGTGAAAGAACGGTCAGTCAAAACTCGTTTCTGGAGGGATACCACAATCCGTTCACTCTCAAAAGATGCCCATTACCTCTTTCTCTATCTCATAACCAACGAATACATCGGCATTAGTGGCTATGTAGAACTATCCAACGAAACAATTTCTTTTGAAAGTAAAATAACCCCAGAAGAACTGCTGGTGGCAGAAACCGAATTATCAACCTTCCGCCGAGCCTTCTTCAAAGACGGTTGGATATTCGTAACCAACGCCCGAAAACACTTACATTACGGCTACACGCCAATAAATACCAAAGTTGCCGAAAAAGAATACGAAAATGTACCTCCTTGGTTCAAAGAACATTTAAGGGTATACTATGGCTATACTATGGGCATAGACGATAACCAAGAACCAATAACCAATAAACCATCACCTATAAACAAAAAACAAGAACCTAACGTAGAACCTATACAGCAAGAGGAACCAACCGTGATTCAGCTAATGTCCGATAAAGAAACAACCGAAATGGTTGATTGGCTGGATAAGGGAATCCCAGAAGAATAATCCTCCCAAACTAACCTAGGAACCAACCTACCAAATCTGTCCTGGGTAGATTTTATTTTTTATAAAATCCGTAACTAAATCTGCTATCCTTAACTAGTCAGCATTGAGGAGTCAGCCATGACCTACAGCGAAATGACCCTAGAGCAAAAGCAGCGAGCCATGGACACCTTCAAGCAGAGGCTAGGGCTCGCCTGGAATGAACCATTCCCAATCAGATTAGAACAAAGGTTCCTTGACAGGTTAGCAGGGTATCAAGCAGCTAGGGATCAAGGTCAAAGTCAAATTCCAATTTTACCGTAAAGAGGGTAAAACTCGAAAAACCATTTTACTGTAAAGGAGGTAAAGAGGGTGGAGGCTACCCCTACTCCCCCGACAGGTACAGTAACCTGTACCATGTCGCACAATGTATAATGTGCGACCAAGGTAACAGGGTACAGGGTAGTTAGTAATAGACGGGTAGGGGACTTGACAGCTATCTATGAGCTATGCTTTACTATTAAAGAATGAGCAGAGGGCAAAGGGCAATAAGCAACCGACCTAACAAGGGTAGCTAGTGATCGGGTAACCTAGCAAGCGGGTACGAGTGAGAGGGCAACGGGTCAGGGTCAGATTATAGTGCTATCTTATATACTTGGCTATTGACAGGCTCTTTTGAATATGATAGACTAGGTTAGAACAGGTTAGAGGGTAATCGGTTGCAACTTGACAAATTCGGGAGGGTATAACCAACAATGACTACTTGGAATAGTCAGGTAGAACTTGAACTGTTGCGGATTGCAACGGAACAAGTGGCGAACCTAACCAAAAAATAACAGAGATGGCTTGCTTTGATTGCCTTTGGGTAGTCAGGGCAAGCCAAACACCTCCTTTGCGGGGTAGAAAGCCAACAGAATGACTACAAAACAACTTGCCGAGTGTATTGGCAAGGACTACACCTATACCGTTTCCAACGGGTTACGATTTACGGTCGAGTGTCTGGACGCAAAAATAGTTTATGGGCAAATTCGCCTTGAGGTACAACCTGCTAACGGGTTTGGTTTACGCTGGGTGGATATGGGTTCGCTCAAATTGAGAGACGGGAATGATGGAATGGTATTGGCACGATAGCCAAAACAAAAAGGAGGGCGAGACAATGCCAACGCAACGCCTCAATTTAGCAAACTACATAAGCTAGTTTATGATTTAAGACTTTGTAAGTATGTTGGGTAGGGTAGACATACAAAAGCACGTTACAAACGATTCTAGAGGGTTAAAAAGAGCAAAACAGATACAGAATAGTAGTAAAAAGCCTGTAGACAGGCAGAAGGACAAAAACAATGACCAGCAAAAGATACCGAGTATTTTGGGAAACAGACGGGGAAACGATAGATTTACCAGAACAAGTCGAGGTTGACAAAACAGTACAACTAGACGATGTAGCAAATTATCTATCCGATAAATATGGTTGGCTAGTTAGAGAAGTTTATGAGGTGAAACAATGACTTACAAATTACAGGAAGAACCAAACACAATTAAAGAAGCAAACAGTCAAGAATACCTAGCTATTGACACACACTAAAAACTATGGTAGTATGTGAGTATTACAGGTTCGAGGGTAAAGCAGTAGGCACATTACAAATTTGGGAGGGGCGGGGACATTTTATTAACAAACAATGAAAGGATTTTTCTATGCGTCAAGCCACTACACCAGCAGTAGTCGAAACTCCTGCTATCACGATTCGTATCTATCCGTTACACGGGGATATTCGCAACGTCCGAGTGCCTGTTGATTCAACAATCGCACAAGTTTTGGATATTGCTGGCTATCCGTCCGATACAACCGTCCGTCACAACGATGAGGTTGTAACCAACCACGAAAATATGGTTGATGACAATGATCAGCTCGATGTGATTAGTAGCTCAAAAATCGTATCAGGTAACTAGGTAAAATTATGCGACACGCAACAATGACGCAACCTGTCGCAACTCAACAGCAGGATAGCAATATCCTGCCTGTTGTTGTTGCCGAAACCACCAGAGAACAAAAACAAAAATTCAAAGAATTATTTTGTGGGAATAGTAACCATTTTATTATCGAATGGGTGCACAAGTTTGCCGTCAACCAGTATGGATTCACGGGTGATACGTACAAACTGAATATCAACAACGACACCAAAACTCTTCAAACATACGATATTCAACCAAACAGCTACAACCGGGATTATGTGGACACTCCTTTTGGTAACGCCAAAAAGAAAGTCACGTTTCACACGGGGAAGTTTGTCTATGTGCCTGTTTGGTTACTTGATATGGCACTCTCAACAAAACCAGTCAAACGGGGATATTCGATTGTGTCAGTCACGTCAGGCAATGTAATGTATCCGATTGTGTCAATTAGTCCTGATGGCACGGATATTGTGATTCACTCGATGTTAGCCTACTACTACAACCTATTTACTATCCCGACAGCGTATGCCCGCACCACTTTGATGGAACGGTTGGGGTCAGTGATTCAAGACTCTATCCGAGGCAACAACCGAGACACGCAACAGAATATACAGGAATTAACTTTTGAAATTATGAAAGCACAAAAAAGTTTGGTGAAGCCAAACCAAGTGGCCGAACTAACCAAAAAGATGGTGGACGATGTAACCGAGGCAGTCAAACGGATTCCGTCCTTGCACACCGCCACCATAGATCGAAACGGTAAAATTCGTTTATTCTTTACGTCTTTGGAAGTGACAAATATCAAAGAATATACCACCGATGGCACACCGCTTTTTGGACAGGATGATGAGGAAGAAAATGATAGTGATAGATGGGACGATTTAGACTTACAAAATTTTAGCAACCGACAGGAAGCTGATGCCTATATGCAATCGACTGGGGATTTTAGCGAATACGAAATTCAAGAATATCTTAGCAACAATTTTGGAGAAAACAATGACTAACAACACACCACGCACTCAACAATTTGGGCAAGCTATGTTTGATATGTCGGACTTGGAATTGACCTTGTTTGAGACCATCAACCGCCACCCAAACCAGCTATCTGAAAGCTTCTGTTTTGGTGAAGGTGCACCGTATGTCGCAAAACTACTAGGTTCTCACAACTACGCAATGGCTATCAAATACATTCATTCTGCCATATCCGTAGCTTCGGGAAGTTTTGCAAATGATTGGAGAACGGTTGAATTGACCGCCAACCCAACACCGATAACCGAACGTGTCAACCGCTCAAAAGCCAGTACGCACGTCCTGATGACGATTACCAAAGATGGTGAACAGGTGACGATATGATTCTCAATATCACACCAGAAGCCTACAAAAAACTGATGACGTATGTCCGATTGTGCGACACCGAGGTTGGCGGGTTGGCAAGTCTCGATAGACAAACAATGACCATTGACGATGTGACGATTCTTAACCAAACCGCCACGGGTGCAAGTGTTGAACAAGATGAGGAGGCAACCTTAGCATTTAGTAAAGAACGCCGAGCGATTGGTGACCATCATAAATGGCGGGTGCACTGGCACTCTCACGTCAATATGGAGGCTTTTCATTCCACCACCGACACTACTTTGATAGAAAATTTTGGTGTGTATACCGATTGGCTTATCAGTTTAGTTTTCAACAAAAAAGGTGAAATGGTGGGACGTTTAGACACCTTTGAACGCACCGAAAACGGGATTCCGTCAGGATTCCGAATGACCGAATTGGTACGCCTCCAAGTGTTGCCAACTGCCGAGGATACGGAACTTGATGAGACGATTCAAGCTGAACTGGACGAAAAAGTGCAGGTACAAAAATATGTCGCACCAGTCGGGGGCTACACGGGAGGCTACACGGGGTTTGACAAGAAAAAACAGGATTACAAGGTTAGTGTCAAACCGCACAAAACGTATTCCGAGAACTGTATGAATTGTCTATTGAAAGACGATTTACCGCACCTGTTTGATTTAGCCACCGATTATGATGATGATACCGAACCTGAAATTATTGCTCAAGCCACCAGTGATTACGATGAGCGTGAATGGGATACCAACGACAAAAACGGACAAAAGTCTTGGAGGCTATTATGAATTATGCCGAGACACATTTACGCCAAACGGACGTGATTCCTGCCGATATTCTGAACACACCGATAACCATTGTAGGGGCGGGTGGGATAGGTTCGCACACCGCCTATCTGTTGGCGCGAACGGGATTCAAAAACCTAACCGTTTTTGATGATGATACTGTCGAAAAACACAACCTCGGCGGTCAGATTTACACAAAATACGATGTAGGCAGACACAAGGTTGACGCTCTCAAAGGAATTATTTTACGGGATACAGATATAAAAATAAATGAAATAAGCTCAAGATATTTCAACACCGAGGAATATCCTGTTGTGTTTGAGGGGACGCAATTCAACCAACCAAAAATTGTTATATCAGGTGTCGATTCGATGGCAAGCCGACACGCAATTTTAGATCTCCTGCCATTTACTTGCGAATACTATATTGATGGGCGTATGAGCATATCCGAATGTCAGGTGTACACTTGCGAACCGCACGTCAACCGAGCCAAGTATTTAACCACCTTATTTAGTGACACCGAAAGCACGTTTCAGGCTTGCAGTGCTCAACAGACGATGTTCACTGCCTATTTTATGGCAGGGGCTATCGTCAACCAGGTTGTGCATATCCTAACCAAAGCCAGCTACAAGTCAGAAATAAACCTGGACTCTATGGGTTTGCGATTGGGTGCACGATGAGGTTTAACTATACGTTTTTATTATTTATTCTTGGGTTGGGCTATATGGTGATTGGTGAGCACTTATCGCACACCGCTTGGGTAGTGTTTTCTATCATTGTGGGCGGGGCAACTATCACGTTTGCACTAGCATTTATTCTATTGGGAGTACGCTGATGTACGATTTACTCTATTTTATTGGACAATTAACTATAATGAGTTTGATTGTAAAACTATGTTTTGATGTTTGGTTTAGCACACGGGGAAGGGGTTGGTACAAAAACCTCTTATTTTTGCCTTTGTATCTGTTTGCTTTTTGGATGATATATATAATTGCGGGAGGGTTGAAATGACCAAACCAACCAAACACAACAACCCAGTTGTGAAACGGGAGACAATCAAAACGGGTTTGTCTCCCTGGCTACTCTCGATTGCCGAGGCAGTTGACCGATACGGATTTAACGGCACAACGCTGCGGCGATGGGTGAGAGAGGGGAAAGTGCCTGCCATCAAACAAGGTTCGTTTTGGTTTATTCGTGAAACGGATTGCATTTACCTTGTTAACCCAGTCACTCGCAAAAAACATTTTGGGATACTTGAAATGCCAAAACAGCTACGAATGGCACGTCCGAAAGGTTGGCAAACAACGCTTGCAGCACAACCTAAACCAACCAAAGAGGAACAGGAGGAACAAGAAGCTAAAAACTTGCAGGAGAGAATAGCAGCAATCGGAATTGAGGGCTAATTTTATGAAAAATCCTGAAGACAAAAGAGTTGAACCAAAAATTAAAACTAAAACAAAATTATTAAATTTGGAAACAAACGAGTTGAACGGAAATTTCGTTGAATTATTGGGTGAAAAAATCCGTAAAGACAATACCAACCAAGTCCGTGACAACACCAAATTCCACATCTCGGATATGGGACGCTGTTACCGTATGCGATTCCTGAAACGGTTGGGGATGGTTGGCGAGCCGTACAACGACAGAGTGTTGCGGGTGTTTGCGGTGGGGACAATTCTCCACGAATGGTTGCAAGAGCAAGCCGAGCAGATGGGCGTGTTGGTGGGCAAAGAGATTCGGGTAGAGAACGCCAACTGGATTGGTCATGCGGACGCAATTATTCAGACCGATGGCTACAAAGTCCTCTATGATTTTAAGACCGTGAACAGTCGCAAGTTTACCTACCTGGCACGGGGGGAATCGGACGAGCATTACATTCTCCAGCTCCTCACCTACTTAGTCTTTTTGCAGGGCGGGGAACACAAAGACCTACAGGACGCACGGTTGCTTTATATTAGTAAAGATGACCTACGCCTCCACCAGCCCCGCTACCACCTCACAGACGAACGTAAGGACGCAATTATGCTAGACATGGCAACGATGGAGAAACATTGGGAAGAACAAACGCTCCCTCTGCGGTGTGAAGGGTGGGAAAGTAAGTATTGCACCTATTGTCCAAAGACTGATAGCGAAGTAGTAGTATTTATGAAGATCAACCAAAGAAAGGACGCATAATGGACGGATATGATTACGAACCGAAAGATACAGGCTTGTATCTCAAATTGAAGAAGAAGGGTGACCGAGCCAAGATTCGATTGACTTCCGTGCCGATTCACTTCCAAGAGGACTTTGAAGGGAAAGCCAACGAACGGTTCGCTTGGGTAGTGATTGATAAAACCGATCCGAAAGATATTCGAGCCAGAGCATTTAAGGCTGGCGTGATGGTGTATAAACTCATCAAAGAGCTGGCGTTGAATGAGGATTGGGGCGACCCAACGGGTTACGACCTGACCATTACCCGCACCGAAGAACAGGGGAATTACTACACACTGACACCCAGTCCAAACAAAAGTCCGCTATCGGACGATGAAAAGCAGTTAGTTAAAGACGCTGATATTAACCTCCAGACAATGTTCAAGGTCGATGTGGACAAGGGAACGAAAACCTTTGGTGATTCGCCCGAAGTGCCTGGAGATTTCCAAGATGAGGATGATTTATTCGGGGCTGTGCCTTTTTAGGCAGAAAGGAAAAACGATGCAATACAAAGTCTGTAGCCAATGTCCGTTACCTGCCACCGAAACCTACGAACCCACGGGCGAGAATTTCTGTGCGGAACACTACCAGGAATACTTGAGTGATCTGAACAGTAAGTACGGCGGGGATGATGAGGATAATGACGGCGACCCTGATGAAGCTGAGATGAGTGATGAAGAATGGGAGGAGCATGACGCTGACCCAGAAACAGACCCGACTGTTGAGGGAGACGGAGGGCTTTCGTTACAACGACTTAGTGATTTGGCAGAAGGACAATCGAAACTGCATGTACTGTGGGGCGATATGTAAAGCATTTGCCGAAAGGCTGGACAATCCAGAGATTTACGAAAACCCATATAAGCAATAAAGGTTGGGGAGAAGGACAATAAACAATGGAAATTTTACAGACCACCGATTACGCCAAATTCAAACCTGTCTTTGGCAATCGGGCGATTATCAAAGGGCATGTGCAAATTCTCATCAATGCGATTGAGAAAAAGAATCTGTTACCGTTTAACCCGATTAAGGTGAACGAAAAGTGGGAAGTGATTGACGGACAGCACCGTCTCAAAGCAGCCGAAGTCTTAAAGACCCCGATCTACTATGTGGTGACAGAGAAAGCCGATATTACCGATGTCATCATGGAAAACACGCACAACAAGAACTGGACGCTGGATGATTACATCCGTAGTTATGCAGCCCGTGGAGTGGAAGCCTACCAAACCCTGTTACGGTTCGCCGAAGAACATAAAATTGCCGTGAGTACAGCGATTGTGTTGTTACAGTTTAACGATGGTACACGCCGTTTTAGTAACAACGTAAAAAGCGGTGGGTTTACGATTGTTGATCTTAAAAAGAGTATGGAAATCGTGGCAATTCTGGATGAGCTCACACCGATGATCGACCGAGGTGTAAGGTTGGATCGGGAGTTCTCTGTTGCTTTAGTCAGACTATACAATCTGGAAAAGGTCGATTGGAAAAAGATGATGAGTAAATTTGAGCGTTGGACGACGGCTGGTAATCAGTTTACCCCGCAAGTTACCACGCTGGATTACCTTCGTTCGTTTGAAGCGATCTACAATTACCATAGCCAAATAGCTGAATCAATTTACTAGGAGTACTATGATAACTAACAAACCAACCGAAATAGTTGCACTTACTCCCCTGGAGGTTGAAGTTCTGATTCTGACCTTGGAATTTGTAATCCGCTTAGGAGCCGACTTTAGTAAACCGCAAACCAATGCCGAGCTGACACCAATTCTGCTCAAACTCAAGGAGAAACAGAATGGCTAAGGTAAGACGTACTTGTCTCGTCCCGAAATGTGATCGACCAGTTCATTCACGGGGGCTCTGCCATCGGGATTACGATGTCGCTCTTAGGTTAGTGATCGGTAAAAAGATAACTTGGGACATCCTGGAAAGAAATGGTAAGGCTCTACCGCCGATGTTTGTGACCGTCCCAAGTCGTTACCAGAATACAGTCGAATGGTTCATGAAGAATGATTTAGTTAAGGAGCTCCTATGACTAAAGCAGTTTGCCTCATCCCTGACTGTGAACGAGTAGGTCTTATCAGGGGGTTATGTAAACCGTGTTATCGGCGAGCCTTACGCTTGATTCGGGCTGGCGAGATCACCTGGGAGATAGTTCATAAGGGTGAGATGAGTAAAGCAGATAACTATACTCGCAAGAAGGCAACCGTTGACCCTAAAAAATTGACAGACCATTTGGCTGTTGCTCGATGTCAGGCTTGTAATGAACAGTTTGCCAGTCATCGGGGCGGTGAGTATGTCGAGTGTGGCTGTGGCAAGAGTTTCGTCGATCAGGAACGCTGGTCGGCAGCCTATGTGCGATTGGGCGGGGAGGCAATTCTGTTACAACAGTTCTGCCCACCTGGTTGTGTGCAGAAAGAACATAATAAGGATAGATATAAGGGACAGGGTAAATCAGTGAGAGCAAGTAAGTGAGGTAACAATGAGCAGTAGCAAATATCCTGAAGCCAAAGAGTTCATTGACTCTACTATTGCTATGCACCCGAAGATGCAAGCCGATGGGATTCGTCAAATTATCAACGCCACGATCACCTGGTGTGATAGTGGAGTACAGACTATCCCAAGGAAACTCCCAAAGATCCAAGACCAAGCAGGTGTGTTACGAGAACGGATAGAGGGTTTATTAGCCACGCATATATTTATTCACCAGTGGGACGCTTATTCCAAAGCAGACATTGTTCGTGATATAGAAGCCCTCATCGAGTCCCAGAAAAAACAGGCATACAATTCAGCCCTTGACGACATCAAAGCTAAACTTGAGGCACTATGACCCCGAAGGACTGGAGGGAGCAAAATAAGAAACTCTGGTAAGCTATGACTATGAAATGGATAGATATATTTTACTTCTTCCTCTTTGCCTTGGTTGTGGCAATTTTACTCTGGACAATTTCTACACTCTGGATTTATTTCCATTCTTAGAATTATGGTAAAGTAGTTAGACAAGTTAGCGAGGCTTTATCAAACAAGTTTTGATACTTCTTCTGATATTCGGTTTCTTCCTGAACCTCATTACACCGCCAATAGTCAAAGTGCGAGGGGACAATGATAGACAAACGGAACTCGGTAAACTCTGTCTTCTCGAAATTGAAATTGCCTGCCGAATTCCCACAATCACCGTGGTTATGGGTGAATCGCATACTCAAGAGCGTGAGCGATTGGTGGCAGAACGTCCTAAACCTGCCCAACCCAGACCCCCACGGACAGTCCGAACGCAACCGTCACCTGGAATTAGCCATCAAGGAATACAAGCAATTATCCGAGCAACAGCGATCGCACATGGTGTCGATCCTGACCTCGCCACCCGAATCGTTGCCTGCGAAAGTGGGTTCAACCCCACCGCCCAAAACCCCCACAGTACCGCCTACGGAATCAGTCAGATTCTCACGAGTACCTGGCAATCTCAGCGACTTAGAATGGGCAGAAGTACAAGCCGAACGTCAGATGTCCAAGAAGAAACCGACACCTTCATCAGCCTTTTCAAAGAGCAAGGTACGCAACCCTGGAGGAGCAGCCAAGCGTGCTGGTCGAGATAAATCGTAGTCACAGTTCTGCCTGGAGCCGAGAGGCTTCCTTACCGTTTTTCCTCTCTGTTAAACGGTTGGAGAGTCACCGATAGGACACCCTCCCTCATCGGTGGCTCCAGCGAGAACTGTGGTAAGATTTATCTAGGAGGTACTGCAAAAGGGTGAAACACTGGGATGAGCAGGAACTAACACACATTAAAAAACTTTTAGAACACAAACCATTGGTGCAGATGACGATTTTACGGGACGAAGGGGACACCGAAGAAGGTGAACACCGTCTGGCGTTGATCTACCTAGTGGCTCACCACATGACCTTAGAGGTCACCTACCACCCAACCATGATCGTCTGTGTCTTTACCAACGGTAAGCCGCAGTTCGATATGTTCGCCGAGATTGTTGCCGTCAACAATGGCAGACGGTGTGTAATGATACCGAGAGGAGGTTCATGCGACCTGGCGACTGGTCTGGAAGCATAGGAAGGCATTGGCAAAATGTGGCAAATCCTCTGGGTCGTCTCACTAACCACCATCTTTTTCATCCTCGTGCCGACTACACCTCACCTCTTGAAAAAGAGTTTCGAGAACTACCCGAGAATCAAGTCCAGATTGCAGAAGAAATACATCGCTGCATCCACCGTCACCAAAGTCCACCTGCGAAACCGTCACGGGTTTTCATGTATGATTGCTTGCTCAAAACCAAAGGTTTTACCTACTGCAAGCAGTTCCAAGGTGAAATCTTTACCACGCCTGTATCTTAACTAGGAGGATAGGGCATGACTGGGGGCTATCACTGGGCAGTTCGTCACAAAACGTGACTGCCCGTTCTCTCGCTATCACGGTTTTTCGTCATTGTTTTCCCGTGGTAGCGAAAGGACTCTATGCCAAAAGAAATGAATTTCTCCCTATCGGGCAGAATTGTGGTCAAAAAAAATCATAAACGAATTGTCCAGACGAGGGGTGGACGGTCTTTTTTAATTTCTGGGAAAGCCTACGAAGCCTTTAGGGAAGATTGTTTGTGGCAACTCAAAGTTATCCCCAAAGTGTTTTTCGATAAGCCTGTGTTTGTGGAATATAAGTTCTTTTTGAAGGGGAAATTGGATGCAGACACAGATAATCTTGAGGCTTCGATTAACGATATTATGCAGGAAGCCAGAATCTTGATGGATGACAGATTGATTGTCGAGCACCACACCATCAAGATTCCTGGTAATAAATTCTTTACTACCGAAATTAGAATTATTGAGTTAGAGTAATCGCAAGTGAGAGGGGAGAAAGGCAAAACAATGAAATGGATTATTGAAACGATCCCGCATAAGGAACAGCGTTACGAAACTCTAGGCGACTACCGAGTTGACGGGGACGGAAACTACCGAGTATTTGTTTCTGAGACTGGGGATGATAACTATAATTTCTTGATTGGTCTGCATGAGCAAATTGAGTTTTGGTTGACTAAACAACGGGGAATTAGTGAAGAAGCGATCACGAAGTTCGACATGGATCACCCAGAATTAAGTGATCCTGGTGAAAATAAAAAGGCTCCCTATTATCAGGAACACCGAGAAGCCACCATCCATGAAACGCTAATGGCATACGGATTGGGTGTGGATTGGGAAGATTATGGTGCTCGGTTGGAAAAGGTTGCCAATGAGTAAGATTTTGTACATTTCGTGTCACGGTGTGCTTCAGGAGGACGAACGGTTACTCCTGACCGAACTTGGTCACGAGGTAACGGTGGTTGGGTTTGGGCAGATGGTTAAGCCAGAGGGCTATGACATCATCTGGTTTATGCACCTACCCGAATATCTAGTGGCTAATTGGGAATATATCAAACACAAACGAGTGATTTTCCGCTCCATCGGGCAGATGGTTCCGCATCAGGAATTGATGCTCCAACCGTTAGTCGCCGAAGGGTTACAAATTGTCCGCTACTCTCCTTACGAAGAAACGATCAAAGACTATGCAGGACAGACTGCCCTGATTCGGTTTTACAAGGATGAAAATATCTTCAAGGGATGGACGGGGGAGAAGGAACAAGTCATTAACTTCACCCAATCGCTCTACCAACGGGCTGATTACTGTGGCTACGAAACGATGATGAAAGTCATGGAACCGTTCCCACACAAGATTTACGGTTGGAACAACGAACCATTAGGTCAGCATTGGGGTGGGGCAGTCACGGTAGAAGAACAGGTCAAGATTCTCCAACAGAACCGAGTCTTCTTTTATACGGGAACCTATCCCGCCAGTTTCACACTCAGTTTCATTGAAGCGATGATGACTGGAATTCCGATTGTGGCAGTGGGTGACGAATTGGGTAACGGCTCAATGTTTCCCGACCAGAAGACCTATGAAGTGACTGAGTGGCTCGAACTCTATTCGGATAATGTTCTTCAACTCCAGAACTATATTAAGTTTCTGTTTGAGGATGAGGAGATAGCTAAAGAATTTTCTGTAGTTCAACGAGAATTAGCTATCAGTCTTTTCGGTAAGCAGAAGATTAAGAAACAATGGGAGGACTTTCTCCATGAATGATTTTATCTATACAGGCAGTTGGTTCGATAACCTCTACCGCACGAAACTGGATGGTCGCTACCCAACCATGAAAGCAGCCTTAAATCTGCTCGAACAACTTACTCCTGTGCCGTCCATCATTGTCGAGACTGGTGTTGCACGCATGGAAGATGATTGGGGGGCGGGCATGAGTACCTTACTCTTTGCCGAGTATTGCGATAACCAGAACGGCTACCTCTATTCTGTGGATAACTCAGAGGAGAACTGTCGGTTTGCCACCAACCTGACCAGCAAGTTCACCAAGGTAACGATCATTTGTGAGGATTCCGTCAAATATCTCAAGGGGTTTGAAATCTCTATCGACCTCCTCTACCTGGATAGTATGGATTATCCCTATGGGGATTTACTCAACCTTTATGGCGGACGTGAGGAGCTTTCCGAAGCCATCAGAATCCTGTCAGAAATGCCCCAGGACGAAGTTCTCCGCTTACATGGCGATCTTATCCTCCCCGCTCAAGAACACTGTCTAGCGGAGCTGAAGGCGGGTCTACCGTTGATGACGGATAAAGGGGTGATCTTACTGGATGACAACAACTTACCTGGCGGGGGGAAACCTCGTTTGGCGAAGGAATGGCTTGCCAAGAAAGGTTGGACGTGCGTGATGGATTACCAACAAAGTCTGTGGATAAAGCGGTAGTATGCCTGGAAATGTATTTATTGACCGCCATAACGAAAGTCTGACTGAATCCCTGTATATGTTATTTGAGGATCGGTTGGGGATGAAAGTGTTTGAACCAGTCGGGATGGAGTGGTACACCGAAGGCTATTGGAAAATCAACAATCTGGAAGAAACTGCCAGGCAATATCTCATGCCTGACTACCTACCTGTCGATGGTTCGCCACCACTCAACGCTGGACTCAAAGACCTGACCTATCGTTACGAAACGGTTTACGATGGTCGGTTACGCAGGATGCTCACCTGGGAACAAGCCAAGCAAGTTCCGTTTGATATTATCCTGGCATCCGTCCCTGCCCACGTTGAACCGTTCCATGATCTCGCCAGAGCACGGGGAGCCTACTTCATCCTGCAAGTTGGGAACGAATGGGACTTCGAGGATTATGGGGATATTAACGTCCTGGCTTCCATCGAACCCCGTGAGACAAGCACTAATGCGGTCTTTTATCACCAGGAGTTTGACCTCAAGAAATTCTACCCAACGCAGGCTCAACCAAATGGGAATGTCTATTCGTTTATCAATACCTTAGAGGAGTTCCCGACCAGTTGGCAGAAATTCCTCGATCTAGAAGAAGCGACCAAAGAGAAAGGTACAACCTTCAAAAGTTTTGGTGGACAATGCCGAGATGGGGCAATCAATGGACGGTTGGCAGTGGCAGACAAGATGCGTGAAGCCATGCTTATTTATCAGGTGAAACCTGGTGGGGATGGTTTTGGACATGTGATCCACAATGCCTATGCAGTTGGCAGAACGATCATTGTTCGTCCGAAAGATTACGAAGGACAACTTGCCGAGAGACTCTTGACAAGGGGGACGTTCATTGATATCACCGATGTCCCCGCCAATCTGTTTGAGATGACCCCGACTAACGCCACAGCGTTCCGAATCACGGGGTATATGGGCAAGCCAGATGCATTAAAACAGATGGGTGAGACAGCCTATGAAGTGTTCAAATCAGTTGTCAATTTTGATGAAGATGTAGTGAGGATCGACAAATGGCTTCAACACCTAAAATAAAAGTTCTCTGGTGGAGTGAAATCTTTGCGAGCACTGGCTTTGCGACAGTTGCCCATGCCCTGCTCAAGAAACTGCAAGCCACTGGCAAATACGATATTACGGTTGTTGGGGTTCTGTATTACGGCGAACCCCATCCACCAGGTTTTGAAGGAATTACCGTTCTGCCTGCGGTCACGCCTGCTCTCTCCTACCTACCAGGCTACGATGATAAGTTAGGTCGAGCACGCTTACTCGATCTCTTAAAGAGTGACCATTTTGATATATTCTTCTCCCTTACCGATATGCAGAATACCTACACTATCGGGCAAGAGGTACTAACTATTCGGTCTAAACTTACCAAGAAATTCAAATGGATTTCCTACACGCCTGTCGATTGGACACCAAGCAAAGACTGGGTGGAGAATGGGTTTGGTCTATCGGATTATCCTGTCCTCTACACCCACTACGCCCAGGATGCAGTGAAGAAAGTCAGCTCGAAAGTCACCCGAATCATCCCGCACGGGGTGGACACGACTGTGTTCCATCCACTATCGGTTGAAGATAATCTGAAGTTCAAGCAGGAGATGTTTGGTTATGAACACATTGACGATTTCGTGGTCACCAATGTCAACCGAAACCAACCCAGGAAGGATATCCCTCGCACCATCGCTGCCTTCTCCCTATTCCATAAAGACCATTCAGCGAGCCTCCTCTACTTACACATGGGAGCCTCAGAAACAGGTGGAAACATGGTGGAGGTCGCCAAGCATTTCGGACTTAAACTTGGCAAGGATGTTTTTTTCCCAGGTGGGTTCAAATGGGATATTGGTTACCCCATCGAAGTCCTCAACCAAATCTACAATGTGTCTGATGTGGTTGTCACAACGACACTGGGGGAAGGTTGGGGAATGAGCTTAACCGAAGCGATGGCAACCAAAACGCCAGTGGTCGCCCCGAATAATACTTCGATCACGGAAATTCTGGATAATGGTAAGCGGGGATTCCTCATTCCGATTAGTGAGACAGATTGGCTCTTTCACGATCCAACAGGGGTAGCGAGGATTTGTCCGACAGTCTCAGTTGAAGCTGTCAAAGAAGAAATCAATGATGTTTGGGCGTTCGGCAAGGGTAAGGAAATGGATATGTATACCGATCCTGCCTACGACTGGGTGCAGACAATCACTTGGGATAAGGTAGGCGATCAATGGGTGAGCCTGTTTGATGAGGCGATGAGGAAATCTGTTATTATTAAGCCATGAACGCACCACTCGATAACTTAGCTTCTCTCCCCTTTGGTCTACACTTTGGTCAGATTTATCCCGCAGGTTTTGGTGTCCTCACTGGTAGTCAACATCTTGGCACAGACTGGATTGTCCCGACAGGTACGCCAGTTTATGCTCCCCTCGATGGTGTTGCCTACATCAAAACCAGTTCGCAGACAGGTGTGTGTATTGAAATCCAGGGTGAGCAGTATTGGTGCAGGATGATGCACTTGCGAAACATTGTGAAAACGAGCACCGTTAAAGCAGGAAATTTAGTTGCTTATTCGGACAATACAGGGCTGAGTTCAGGTGCTCATCTGCACGTTGATTTCCGCAAGCCAGGTAGTAGTTTGAACATCGCCAACTTCTTTGACCCTGAAAAGTTATTAGCCACACCACAGGAGGACACTATCACGCAGAATCAGTTTACAGCTTTAGCCCTACCCGAAGCTCTTACCTACTGGGAATCTCATCATCCAGGTCAACAACCGATTGTTAGCCAGGTCGAGGCACAATTACGACAGGTATATCTTGGTACGTTAGATTACACCATTCTGTTAGATGAATGGAGAAAGGGTTTATGACAAACCCCTATCGTTTTTGGACTCTCATCGCAGCCCTGATTGTGTTTATTCTTGTGGCGTTCGGTGTGCAAATTCTTCCCTATTTTCGTGAACTTGGTCTTGGTCTGGCTTTAGTAGTAGCGTCAATGCTCCCGTAAGGAGGTAGTATGAGCGATCCAGCCACGAATCCTACTCCCC
>QGNH01001236.1_pt1 | contig 40773 bp, 71 predicted proteins | sample 1735481 | NCBI WGS metagenome assembly QGNH01 (sample SAMN09239004, study PRJNA386568) | Viral metagenome, whole genome shotgun sequencing project. | reverse complement strand
CTATGAAGCTGTTAAAAAAAATGAAGGTACATTTTGGATAGATGAAGAATTTATCGACCTCATTTCAGCTATTGCCGAATTTATCATTAAATCTCCTCCCACAACGGGTGAACAACGCATACCTGAGGGTTGTATCACCATTGATGCATTTATAGATCTCTACCCCGTTTTTTCAAAAACTGTTCTGCTAGGGGCTTGTCATAAAAATAGAGAGAATCCAGGATTTTACCAAATCAAACGATTATGGTACGTGCATCCTGAGGCTATGTTGCCCTATCTCAAAGAATCGATGAAATCTTATGAGAGGCGCATGAAATTAATGGAACGCATGAGAAATTCAGTGCAATAAATATTTATAATTTGATACAAAAAATCTATAACAACCAAACATAAAGGTTTACCCATGGCACACAAAAAACATCACAAAGAATCACACCACGAAAAAGAAGAACATGAAAAAGAAGGCGGACGCAAAGCCAACAAACATGAGAAACATCATGAGGCTGAATCGCGCGGTATGAAAAAAGCGATGAAAGCTAAAATGGCTCACAAAAGAAAATAATCTTTATGGATCGAAAAATGCGCAAGGTTACGAAAAAGATTCGTAACGCTGAGAGCACCTTGAAAAAAGCCGAAAAAGAAAACACGCGTTTAGCAAATTACGATGAGCGCGTTCGAGATCCCCTGATTAAAAAAGCGAAAAAGATGAAGAAATGTTAAATCGTGATATTTGCCAATTAACCATATTGCCCTGCTCTAAAACGGCTATCAAAACAGATGACATTGCAAAAAACCGCTTTAAAAGTCATACAGGTTGCCAAGACAAAACTGTTAAATCCAGAGACGGGAAAGCAATTTACCTGCAAATATTCCGATGTACCTAAAGATTCCAATGACTGGGTTACAGATTTAACTTATTTGCCCATTGAGGGCGATATGATGCATTTGCGCATTGAGGGTAAGTGGAGGGTCCTTAGTGGCTGGTTGCAGGGAACAAAATGGGTCGGATTGCGTATACGGGCAGGAGATAAGGTTATAGCCTGGAAGCGTAACATTGATGAAATAAGATATATATTGGGTAAAAGGGATATCATATGACAATCGAAATGCAAGTTAAGATTAAAGATGAAAAGACTACACACACCGAAAAAGAGGAATTGCATTTGCCCCTCGAGATATCTAAAAGCAATGCAGAGCTAGTTGAAAAGGTCGCCAGCGTCTACAGTAATTTTATATCGGCTCAATGCTCTCCAGGGCAAGAAGCCCCAGAGATAACACTTAAGTTTAAGATGATTTGGCAGCTTTAGCCTTGTCCCATTCGTTTAGCTTGGCCTTGAGGATACCTCGAGCCAAATGGGACATAGGCACGCCAAGAGTGGCTGCACAAACCCTGAAAGCTTGATACTCTTCAGGGGTTAAGCAAATGTTTAATCTAATCCATTTTTTCATATAGTTACCATTTTTTTTGCGGTTCCAGAGACAAAACCTAAATTATGTTCTTTCCCAAATTCATTAATGGTTACGGAAAATAAAACATCTAATGCGCGAAGAATGTTTGTACTGACACCATTTTCAGTGCAGTAAACGTCCCTTAGTAAATCTTGTGATTTAATTAGTTTTCTGTACTTGATTAAATTTTCATTGTATTTTTCTGTTTCTTTCATAATTTCCTTATTGTAATACCTTCTAATAACCTTTTTCATATCTTCAATCATTCCTTCATAATCATAATTAAGTAATGCATCAAAGGCTTTTTCGTAAATTTCATAATCTCTCCCAGTCTTTATACAGTGATGCATCTCCGGGTAATGAGATAGCACTAAATATGTATAATCATCATCTGTGTCCATTAACTCTTGGAAGCTTTCCCAAAGACCTTCATCAATGATTGTATTTTGTTCGCAGCTCATTTTTTTACATCCCCCTCAAATAAGTGCCAATCTAAAATCTCCTTTGATTTCTCAAACTGCTCTACTAAAGTCCACCCCAATGCATCGGCAATTATAACTTGATCCATTTTATCGGCTAATTGTTTCCTTAGTTTTATCGTGCCATGGAACCGTGGATTTTCCTTTACAAACTCTTTTAATGCTCCTTTGCCATCAGACCAAAACCCAGTGGATTTAAACTTATTTCTGAAAGATGTGCCTATTACCTGATAAACTTCTAATTTCTCCATCTTGTTCCCCTTTTTGTTGTTACGCGTTATTGCGTATGGTAACCATACTAACATACGAGCCCGAATTAAATCAATGCATAGAAATTCTTTTTCTGCTAAACAGTGATTATCAATGATTAAAGGGATTAATATGGTATTTGAACAGGGACACCAAACAGCCAAAAAGCTAACAACAGATGATTTAAAACTCGATGCGTATGCACAATATTGCGCTCACATAGCATCAGGCCAGCCAAAAAAGGCGTGGTGTTTTCGCCATCCCACACTATCTCTCACGTGGGAAACAATGGAAAAGTACATTAAAAATGAGCCTAACATATTCGACCCCTTGCACAAACGTATGGCTGAGGCCGATGGGTTAAAGCTATGGTTTAGCTATTTAGCTGACTCAGCACGTGGTAAAAACAAAGACGCGAACGTAGCGTCAATGCAGATCATCCTACGAAATATGTTCATGTGGGATAGGCCAGATCATAATAACAATGAGGGAGATATGTTCGCGGCTCAATTTAACCAGGAGCGCTTGCTTGAACAGCTAAACGCACGTCAGATGATAGCCACTCAGCCAGTAATTGCAGCAATTGCAGCCGAGCCATCATGACATCATTATGGTGTCTAACGGATGTCTCAATGATATCATGCAAGCCTTCAGACTCTAACCACTCCTCGAGCGTTGATCCTCTATGTTTATTCATCGATCTCGCCTTAAAATATCTAATATGACTACCATGTACCTTAATAGATCAACATAGGTTAATTGTTGTATATGCGCATTATTAGGCAATTTTGCATCAAGCTTTACCATCGACTCAAGCTCATCTATAAATTCTTTTTTAGTTCTCCCTTTAAGGAGAGCCTCGCCTGGCATATCATCACCACTGCTCTGCTGTGGTTGCTGTTTATCACTATCTTTATCTGCTATGCATATTTTGTGTCCGATGTCGTCGACGTAGATTAGATTAGCCCAGTTACCTGAGCTTGGTTTAAACGCCTGTAAATCGCCTCCTTTAACATGCACCTCACCGCACCTGCAAACGGCCTCATCGCTAGCATAGTAGCTTGAGACGATATCATTGCATAGGGCGCATTTGGCTCTATTGAGGGCTCTCAATGGTGGATCAATCATGTTTAACCCCTATCGCCTGATCCACTATCGATTTGCATTGTTCTATTACAAACTTAACATTTTTATATGTGATTGAATGATTGTTGGCTGGTCTGCGTTGCGGGTCAATGCCATATATCTTATTCATTTTACCTATAGACGGCACCAGATCAGTTCCATGGGCGCAATCAAAGCCGATTACCCATCCTCTAATCATTAAACAACCAAATGACAAGCCACCGTGTACCTCTACATCTATATCCATATACTCCTTACCAATCCAGGGATGCCCCTCGGGTAAAGTGACATAACCGCACAATACCCCCGCGGAATTTCGAAGTATCGAGCATATATAGTCTAAGTACTCAAATTCGACATCATCTGGTTCCTCTACCCATTCACCATAACCCCACTCCTCTAGCTTCTCATGAGTTGTATATAAATTCTTTTCTTGATATTTCTTAGGCATTCACAAACCAACTAAATTATTTAATACATGTCAAACAATCATATCCTAGCGGATAAGCAATTACAGTTTATACTTGAGAGCAATAAAAAGATCAACCTCGCTCACGGAGCGGTACGAACCGGTAAAACGGTTGGGTCTGGCTTTAGATTTATGCAAGCCGTAGATTCGTGCCCTGATAGCCAGATTTGGGCAATCGGCCATACAAGTACCACCATCTATAACAACCTGATTAGGTTGATCCTCGAGCCTGCAGCCGATGGCAAGCCAGATCCATTGGCTATATTTAGGCCCTACTGCGTCTGGAAAAAGGGCGATAGGCAATTGCTCTATAAGGACAAGGTTATATCAACAGCCGGCGCTAAAGATAGCGGGGCAATTGGTGTGTTTCACGGACAAACTATGTCTATTGCCTATTGCGATGAGATGACGTTATATCCGGATAACATCATTGATATGATCTCAACTAGGCTCTCTAATCCCCATAGCATCCTGATAGCGACGATGAACCCTTCCTCTCCTACGCACAAGCTGAAACAATGGATTGATAAAGCTGCAGCGGGCGACCCTAACTATTATGCATTAAAATTTACGCTTGAGGATAATCCCTTTGTAGATGATGATTATAAGATGCGTCTTAAAAACTCTCTCAGTGGAGTGTTTTACAAGCGCAATTACTTAGGGGAGTGGTGCCTTGCTGAAGGGGCGATATTTGATTTTTTTGATCGCTCTTTATACGTGTGTAATAGGCCTCCACGTTGCGCTGACTACTGGATTGTTGGGATTGACTACGGGACCAATAACGCTTTTGCTGCTGTTTTACTTGGTTGTTCGGCTGGTACTTATGATCAGAGCGGTAAGATGATGTGGGTGGAAAAGGAGTATTATTGGGATAGCAAAAAAACAGAGAGACAAAAGACATCGAGTGAGTTTGCAGATGACATCAAAGCTTGGCTTGAGCCTTATTCAGTGCGTGGTATATATATTGATCCCGCTGCTGCTCACTTTCGGCTCGATTTACAGCGCCGTGGTTTGCATCCTGTCAATGCTGAAAATGATGTTGATAACGGCATCATTAAAATGACCTCTGAAATGAAATCCGGAAGGTTATTTGTATGCGCAGAATGTAAAAACCTGATACGTGAGATAGAAAGCTATGTATGGGATCCTAAGTGCTCAGTGAAGGGCGAGGATGCACCTTTAAAGAAGGATGATCACGCCGTTGATGCTCTACGATACGCTGTTAATACCCACAAGATACCAACTCCTTATGATGGTGATGGCTTGGGCGGTAATGGAGCTCCACGACCGGGATTCGGCCCTCGAGGTGGTGGACATCCGTTAAATGCTAAACCGATGGGGGATTATGGTTTTAGATGACAAAAAAGACGATATAAAGGATGAGTTAAAGAAAATTTGGACGTGTTCAATGATTATTCAGAGCATAAAGCCGTGCAGGGAAAGCGTGGAAATATTTATAAAACTAGCTCACTTGAGTAATTTAAAGTCTCAAGGGATAGAGGAGGAGCACCACGAGTGGTGTATGGATTGGATGAATATGTGGAAATCGGGAGAGATTTGAATGGCTTTCGATGAAGATTCAAATAATAAAGTGCTAGACTTAGTTGATCAGCTTACTCTCTGTGTAGACGAAAAGGAAAGCGACATGGCTATAATAAGCATTTCTATAGTCCTCCTTACTACAATGATAAATTGTGAGTATAGTGAAGAGGTTGGATATGAATTTTTAAACAATTTGAGAAAAGATTGGAAGGGGTCATATTCCGCTATCAAAAAGGAGATGGAGGGATATTCTAAAAATAAGGACAAAACTAGCACTCAAGGAGAGATTATATGAATGAGCAACAATTTCTCAAAGTAAACGAAATAGAAAAGCTGCTAGATATAACTACGGTAAGTGCTCAGGATTGGGTGAATGAGTCAAGTCGTTTATACTTAGTGATTAAGATGCTTTTTGACAAGGAATTTCTGGCAACGTAATGGATATTATCAGACGTTATAGGAATATTTAGAATGAAGGTTAAAGTTAAATATGAGTTTCCACCGATGCAACAAATTATAGATTGTAGTGGGTGGGGCATCGATGAGTCAGGATGGCTTATTTTTAGAGATATGGCCGGCGAAGTTAGTCATGTTTTAAAAAGATGGGAATCGATCGAGGTGGTACATGACGAAAACAGGGCTCCTGATGATATACTAGACAACATTGACATGAAAAGGGGGTACTGTGACATCTAGGACAAGGGAGCCGAGGCCCGATGATCAGGATGGTGCGGATGTTTGTTATGAGTTTATCCTGAGTGCAATTTTGTCGCATGGTGAGAAAGATACCGCATTGTGGATGGCAGCTTTATGGAGTTTGTTGGTAGAGAGGTATATAGATAGTGGTGTTTCATATGAGCAATTTTGTTCGGAGTTGGAGGGGGTTAAAGGCAATTACGTGAGTTGGTGGGAGGGAAGTGATGACTGCTCATGAAAAGGGGGTATTGTGACATCTAATCCTGATGAAATGAGTCGTGAAGACTTAATTAAAGAGGTGGATCGTATTTCAATTCTGTTGAAAGATTGCTTGAGTCTTAATGGCTGTACGACTACTCCTTCCGTTTCCGCTATGTTTGGAATCATCATGAATGAGTTTCTACACCAGAAGCTACCTTGGTCAATTGTGGAAGGTTATTTTAAGAATGTACTGGATCAGGCTAAGCCGTTTTTTGTAAAGGAATAAAAATAGACTTATGGGTTCCGAAGAAATAGATAAAATAAATCGTTTTTGTTGTTTTAAATTGATAGATTTTGAAGAATTTAAGGCACTCTTCTATTGTTTACCTCTTAGAGTAAGATGTATAGCAGCAATTCTTTATTTCGGTTCTTTTCCTCTACCAGATGTTTTATCCATGGGTAAGGAAAGTTTTTGTATGGAGGATTGGCCAGCTTTTACGCACGATCACTTTAAAGAATTGATCAAATCAATTCCTGTCCATGTGGATAGGTTGTTTTCAAATGAAAAAGGAGAAAAGGTTAACAGAACTCATGTTGTTAATTGCTTTAATAGAGCCTATAAAAAGATTTTCCTTAAGATCACCCCCTCGCAATTAAGTTATTCCGATCCGATCAGGTATTTCGACATATGACTGAAGAAGCCTATTCGGGTGATCTAATGTATGAAAAAGTCCGAGGCATTTGTTAGGATAAACTCTCTGAACTTACTAAGACCTTTTTGAATATCTGTTTCAATGTCTTGTCTATCAGTTTGTTGCAGGGACTCCCCATTCAACACCCGTGTTAAGTTTAACAGATGTTCTTTAGAGTAAAAATCAAATATACCATAATCGGCTTTTATATTGCTTCCTACTGAGTAAACACTTTCATTCAACATTCGAGAAAAGATTGACAGGGTTAGTGTAGGAATATCTTCTTGCGGTACATTCCACTTTTCTCTCATTGCTTGCATGACCCGCATCGTCGCCAACTTATAATAGTTATGACAGAGTTGAGAAAATTCATTGTTATTCTTTTCTTTTAACAGTTGCTTCATCCACTCTGGACAGTATTCGTATTTTTTCATTTTCTGCCTCTAGGTAGCCCAAATAATTTCTTTAATGATATATCTATTCTCATAAGTAGTAATAAATTTTTGAGGTATTTTGTCATTCTACTATCCTCCGTGGAATAATGACCTTGAACCTAATCAAGGAAATGTTCGGCAGTGGCTAGACAACCTATATTCAAAATTTCAACCTATAGAACAGGCTAGGTGGAACCAAAGTAATATCGACACGTTGTTCTATGCCGGAAGCCAGACGTTCATAAACCGATACTTTAATTTTACGCCATCATCCGCGTACCAGAACTTCTATTTCAACTTACTCCAGCAACCCGTCAACATGGTCACGGGGTACGAACGCCAACATCGTAAAGGGTTCAACTATATTCCGTGTGAAGGGGCAGATAGTCAAACGACAGACCAATATACTCGGCTCATCACCGCTGAGTCCAACTCCGAAGGGATTCACGAGCAATTTTCCCGTGCCTGTGAACAAGCGTGTATTACCGGTCTCGTTCTCTTGCAACCTTATCTCGATTTTAACGGTCATGATCCTGCCCAAGGTCAATTACGTGTTAAATTATGGGAGTACAACTCATTTCTTGTCGACCCTTATTTTCGGGAATACGATATGCGTGATGCGCAGTTCGTATGGTGTCAAGAATATATTTCAAAAAAAGAAGCTGAAGATAGATTTCCCGATAAAATCCAGAACATCGCCCCTATGGCCGGCACGCCCCAACGATATGGTAGTTTTTATTTTCTTCCAGAAAATTATAATATGGCAAGAAATGATTTAATGGTACTTTCGTACGTATGGTACAAATGGCGAAGGAAAAAAAAGCGTCTCTACAGTAAAACCCGCAACCAGTTCTTTGACTTTGCCGGTGGCGATGCCAATCTTGAACAAATCCTCTATAACATTCCCGACCTTGAAGAAGTAACCGTCGATGTACCCTGTTGGAAGCTAGCAGTTGTACTCAACGATCAGCTTATGTATCAAGGCGACAACCCCCTAGGTTTTGATGACTGTCCTTTTATACCTATTTTTTGGAATTATGAACCTCATATTAACTATTATGACCTGCGTTGTCGCGGGCTTGTACGGACTATGCGGGATTCTAATTACCTGCTTAACCGGCGTATCATCATCAATCACGACATTTCGGAAGCGACTATCAATGCCGGGTGGAAAAGAAAAATCGGAGCCGTCGGAAACGAAGACAACCTCAAGCGATCCGGTCAAGGATGGGACATCATCATCAATGAAGGATATGAGTTAACCGATTGCGAGAAGATCATACCCACAGAAGTGCCTCAATCCGACATGGCCCTTGCAGACCAGCTTACAGCCCTCATATTCAGCACATCGGGGGTAGACCTAGAGAACTGGTCAGCCCAACAAGATAAGCAAGCCTCGAGCCTTACAACCATGCTGAAGCAGGCTGCCAATCTCATGGTACTCCAAAAGTACTTTGATCAATGGGATCTTGCCAAGAAGATTCTCGGTGAGCGCTTATTGCAGATTGTTCTAAACAACTGGAATGCTGAAAAGGTCAAGTTAATCATAGGCGAGGAGCCAACTCCTTTCTTCTATTCCAAGATATTCTCTAGATTCCAGGTAATTGTCGAAGAAGGCGAGTTAACTCCAACTCAACAGAACATGCAAGCACAACAACTCATGGATATTAACGCAGCCTTTGGCCGTGAAGTGTTCCCTCCTTCCATGATCATTCCTCACTTGAATATTACCGGAAAAGCTGAAGCAATCGAGTTCTTAAAACAACAAGAACAACAGGCCCAGGCTGTCCAGCAGGAAGCACAAACTATATCACATGCCTTTGAAGAGGCCAAACTGAAGGAGTTATATGCTAAAGCAATGGCGCAGCTGGCTACGGCACGCGAAAGACATGGTAGGGCTGAAGCTGATATTGGTCTGTTTGAAGAGCGTCTCAGTGAAATTACGCACAACCGTGCGATGTCTCTTAAAGCCAAAACAGAAGCCATCAAAAACCTCGTCGAGATAGAAGGAATGGTTGGTCAACAGAAGATCGATAGTGAGGCGCATGAGCTTGAAAAAATGAACTTTGCTCAAGAGGTCAATGAGGATAGAGAAAAAATGGATGCCAAGCAGACCTCACAATCCAATGAGTTTCTTGCGCAATTACTTGGTCAATTAGGTCAAGGTGGTCAACCAGGTGCGCAACAGGGTGAACAAGGTCAACAGCAACAGCCCGGTTAAAAGACGAAGAAGTAAATTAAAAATTAAGCTAGTTTGTAATCCAATGATTACAAATGATCAATGGGTATTAAATCTATTTAGGACTACAGATGTCACCTGAAATTATCAAAAGGTTCCAAATACAGCTATTAGGTTCTCCATTTTCTTATATGAACGAACAAGGAGTAATTGTTCGTGGTTGGATATACGATGGGATGAGGTACAATGACCATAATCTGCGGTGATTGTCTAGAAGAAATGCGCAAAATGGAGGATAATTCCATATCCGGAATTGTCACAGATCCCCCTTATGGCCTTGGATTTATGGGAAAAGATTGGGATGCAGAATTACCCCAACATGAAATCTGGTCTGAGGCATTGCGCATCGTTAAGCCAGGAGGGCATTTGCTTGCGTTTGGGGGGACTAGAACCTATCACAGGTTGACCTGTGCCATTGAGGACGCAGGGTGGGAAATTAGAGATTGTATCATGTGGTTATATGGATCGGGATTCCCTAAAAGTCACAATCACTTCGGGATCGAGAGCTATGGTACTTCCCTAAAGCCCGCATATGAACCAATAATAATGGCGATGAAGCCTTGCGATGGCACATTCAAGCAGAACGCAGCGAAATGGGGACAAGCCGGGATTAATATTGATGGGTGTAGAATTGGAAATGAAATAGTGGGTTGGGGGGGCAACGGATCGAATTGGTTTTTGGGAGATCGCCCCCCTCATCATAAAGCTTTAAAATCTAATGAGGTTGGAGGGCGCCCCGTTAAAGGCCGATGGCCAGCCAATGTGATCCTGGATGAAGAGGCAGGGGAAATGCTGGACGAACAGAGTGGACATTTAAAAAGTGGAGAACTTAAGGGATTTTTAGAAGGGCGCTCCAACAATGAGGTATATGGAAAGCGCGCTTCAAGAAGAATAAATCAATTTTCATCGAATTCCGGCGGCGCTTCCCGTTTCTTCTACTGCGCCAAGGCTTCACCGAGTGAGAGGAATGAAGGTCTCGAACATTTAGAAGACAAAGTGGGGGGAGGAATGTGTTCAACCGTATCAGACGACACACGAACGGGCCATATTACGGTCCAAAAGAACAATCACCCCACCGTCAAGCCGCTCAAGCTCATGGAATATCTAATTAAATTAATCATGCCACCAAAAGACGGCATCCTACTCGATCCCTTTGCTGGCTCTGGAACAACAATACTAGCAGCACATCGGCTGGGAATGAAAGCTATCGGCATAGAAAAGCAGCAAGAATATTGCGATATCGCCAATGCTAGAGTTGCTCATTATATACAAAATAATTTAAAGTTCGGGTAACAAAGAAACATGGAGTTTTATGTCTAGAGCACCCAGAGTAGACGACCACAAATCATGGATGGGCGGTCGCAGCAAAGGTTCAGTATTCCCAGATGGGCCTCACAAAACCAAAGAAGAATCCTCAGCTGAGGGCGCAGGTGGCATGGGAGAGTATGATGACACTACAGATGACATTAAGAGAGACCAGAATGCTGGTATTTCTAAATTGTCAAGCCGTCGCATGAAACCAGGTTACAGAAACTAAGCGAACTATTAAGGAATATTTAATAGTTGGAAGTTAATGAGATACGCCAAAGATGTCGAGGCAATTGTCCTTAGGACAGTGTTTAGAGGGTGGAAGTCCTTCATCTCGTTTTTTGAATGGGCAAGTGATCGGGACTACCCGATCGATTCAACGGAGATTTACGTCTTAATCCGAAAGGCTGCCCGGCCAAAGGCGTTATCATTCATGTACCATGTGTGCAGTGAAGTTGGGGCACGCTTAAAACGCGTAGCCCTCTTTTAATAGAGGTAATTTATGGCTAAGTTTACAGACAACCGCATCAAACCACGCAAGAAAGACAGTGGAGAATATCCATGGGATTTCAAAGCTCCCTCGTATGATAATCGCACATCTAGTTCTATTTGTGCAGGCAATGACTATGGGGTAGGTTTTAATCAACCAGTTGGCAAAATGAAGGCTAGATCATTTGAATCAGGGCCTATTCCTCAAAAGAACGATTTCCTTAACGGTAGAGATTATATTCGTGGCAAAGATATCGAAGGGTAGGACATATAACCCCAAGAACTTCATGGGAAGGGGAGTAAACTCGCTAGAATCGGGTGTAACGCCTAATGAGGCTCCCGGTCCTATGGGCATGAACTACGGGCTTGGGGTAAAGAATCCCATGGGTAAAATGCGTAGTGATTCGATAGGCTACATTCCGGTCACTAAGGATAAGCTTTCTAAGGGGCCGACCCAGGTGGTTTAATTCCCATTAATATTTTAAAAGCCTCTTTCGCTTGTTGAGGAACCACTGCATTGCCCAAGGCTCTAATTCTGTCCACCCTCCTGGATATCCCATCAACTTCTCTGATACTCTCGGAGTAAGTGGCCCAGTTTTCCATATTCTGTAGCTTATGGTGACTAGATTCCTCATCGAGGATTGTTTTCCGGATTTGTTGTAAATCTTCGCTGGCTCCCGACTCGAATCGCTTGTCATTAAGTTTGGCAAGACAAAACCACCTTTCTCTTTTTTGATCGACCCATTTTTGAGAGGATATAACACACCACCTACAATCATACCCCACTTGGGTAATTTCTCTAACGACTCGAATCCCACCTCGTGAGCATATAGCGGGGACGTTTTCCAAAAATATAAATTTTGGGAGGATTTCTTTGGCCAAGCGCACGATCTCGAAAAATAATCCGCTTCGCTCTCCCTCCAAACCCTTTCCATGTCCTGCAATGCTGATGTCCTGGCACGGAAAGCCGCCACATATGATATCAATGACGGCAAAAGGAAAATTCCCTGACTCTTTTCCAAGGGTTCGTATGTCGTCCCAAATGGGAGCACGGACAATCTGGGATCGACCCATTTGATTGAGCAATACTCCTTGACAATAGGGGTCGATTTCGCAATAAGCGATGGGTCTGACCCATTCATTGAGTGCAATGCTAAGTCCTCCGATTCCGCTAAATAGATCCAAACCATTCATTTATTTTCCATTTCAGGTTCAGGTGGTTTGAGGTCTTGTAGTACGCTTGTGCTTTTTCCAACTACAACTATTTAATGTTTCATTATTTCTTAAAACACTTAGTTCTTTTCCTAGCTTACTTTTTTTGAAGCTACACTTTGAGCATGTCTTATTATTGCGACGGAATTGATAATACAATTTTTCTTCATTACAAGTCTTACATGTTCTGAAACAAAGGAGATTGCTCGTCATATTCATTTTTAAGCTTTTTACCCTATTATTCCATGATATCAATAATCCAATCCATAAAGATTGTCTATATCTCTATCATGTTGATTTACGATACTTCTCAGTTCTATAATTTCCTTAGCCAGGAATATTAAGGATTCAGCCAATCCTGAATCAACATCCTTCCAATATTCTTCAATATGTTCTAATTCATCAAATCTATTTTTCTCAGATCCGCTATTACGATTTTTGTACTGATCAATTTCTTGTTTCAATTCCTTTATTTTTTCTTTTGCCATATACGCTTATACCATGGTTTTTTAGCACGAAGTAGTTTTTGGAATTCGAAAATATCCCCTTTAAGTTCAAAAAGAAACAGCTGAGAAGATTTAATTATAGAGTTTATTTCCCGGGAAATCTTGGCTTGTTCCGAATAATACTGTCGCATCATTATGAGATCATTTTTCCAGGCATGCATGATTTCGCTTGTAATTTGATCCAGTAGTTTATTTTCAGAATATGTCCACATCTTTCGATCACGCATTGGAGATAGTGGAGGGTTAAGCGACTCCGTTGTATCAGGGGTTCCATACGGAACAAATGTACAAGCTTCTTCAATCTCTTCAGGCGTTAGTCTTTTTCTTTTTTTCTTTTCTGGCATTTCGTGATAGCTCCTTATAGATTTGATCGATCATTTCATCGGACATATCATCATCTTCTTTTTCTTCCAACTTATTTCTATTATATCTGAAGTCATGGATGCTTTCAGAAACGATCTTGTTCTCTGTCAGTAACCCCTTGTCATATTGTCCCCATAACTCAGCTGCTGGAAGAATCCAGAATATCTTTAGGAGATCAGTTCCTGGATACGCCTTAAACAGCATAGAATTGCTCTGAGCTTTCGGCTTAGTAAGTCTAGGCTGCCATATGAGTCGTTTGGTCACTCCATCATCATCTGTACGTGTATGAGCAAAAATATAGAAGGGATGATCCCCAAAGGGGCGTTTATCGATCAAATCCTGGCAGCATTCTTCGATGTCAAAGTCTTGTTTGGTGAAATGTTCATAGCGATCATGAACATCTAGTCTATCTAGTTTCATCTTGTGTACCTCTGTAGCGTGTAATAATTTATTTAGTATATACATTAAATTATTATCTTAACTCGCTAGTCAGCGTCAAGACAAAGGTATCAATGACAGTAAATCCCGAACAAATAGCAGCAGCTGCACCACCATCCGATAAGGAATTGAACTTTCGAAAACTCGAAGGGAAATTAGAACAAGAAAGACAAGCCAGACAACAAGCCGAGGAACGCTTATCGCACCTTGAACGCATGGTTAATGAGAAAAAATCTCATTCCGAGGATGAAGACGAGCCATCTGATGAACCCTATGTTGATCACAGAAGGCTACAGAAGTCACAGGCTCGCATGGAGAAGAAGATTGTCAGTGAGACGGACAATCGTATCCAGCAGGCCGTACAATCGGCTCTAGCTGCAGAGAGACAGAACCAGTGGTTGAAGAACAATCCTGACTTCTATGAGGTAATGAACCATGCTCAGACGTTTGCTGATAGAGATCCCGAGCTTGCAGAGACTATTCTTTCCATGCCTGAAGGGTTTGAACGTCAGAAGTTGGTTTACAAGAACATTAAAGCTCTTGGAATCCACAGGAAAGAAGAACCTAAAGAATCAATACAGGATAAGATTGATCAGAACCGTCGCTCTCCCTATTATCAGCCTAGCGGGACAGCAGCTGCGCCCTATTCAGGTCCTGTGGGTTTCGATAAGTCACAGGCTTCTAGCCCTATAGTTCAGAAGAATGCCTATGACAAGATGAAAGAATTGCAAAAGAGATTGGGATCATATAATTAATGGAAAAAAGTTCATTTGAAGAAAATCAAGCATTGGAATTGGAATGTACTAAAAAGATATGGGATGCGCTCCAAGAATACGGCGATAAAAAGGGGTTTCACACTGTAGTTACTACGGCTTATCCTCTTATAACCTGTCTATATCATTTTATAAGAAAACATTATCCGGATACATATAAAGAAAAGTCTGAAGGTTACATAAAAATAGTCCAAGACACATTTACTAATTGGTCCAAGCAGGAGTATCCTTCGGATTATAAGTTTCCTGGATCGTAATAATGAAGAAAAACAGAAAAATACCGGATGCAGGAATCGAACCTGCGTCCCCCGCAAACTCTGACATAAACGGGCTCTTCCACTGAGTTAATCCGGAATAATATCTTTTCCTGAGTTTGAAATATAAGTACCGAGAGTACGTGATTTCCTAAATTCATAAACTGAGCTATTAACCATTATCATTCCAGGAAATTGTATCGTGTAATCATCGACATAGTTTTCTCTTACTTTTTCAATTGCCATTATCATCTCAGCGAATGCTATTTTAGCGATTTCTTCTTCTGTCATAGTAGCCCTTTAAATAAATTATTTGATATTAATCATTTTACGTCAGCATAGCGTTATATGCAACCATTTCCGCACGCAGCGTTAAGCGTCTCGCTGATCCAGCGTTAAGGATACCCGATGTGACTTGAGAACGGACGTAATACGGATCGTCCACGGATCAGCGCGTCATAGAAACTGACAAAATAGGTATTACAATGTCAGTAACTACTAGTGGTAATCTTGGCCCTATGATCTTGCAGAGCTTAGCTCCTGCTCTTTTGTATGTGCCAACACCCACAATGAACTATATTCTTGTCTGTGACAAGGTATCGATGCCTCCTAACGGTGGTACGACTTGCCGATTCATGAGACCAAGAGCCTTGGTTCCACCAACGATTCAGTTGGGTAACTCAGGTATTGATCCCCCAGCGCAAGTGCCGCAACGCGACATCATAGATGCGCAAATGGCATTTTTTGGTTTAGTTAAATTAACAGTGCCAAAAATGAATAACTTAATTGCAGAAAGACTGGCTGCATAATTAACGAACAAGTTATTCTCCAGGATTTATTATATAATAACTGGTCCTGGATAAATCTGACCTAATTGACTTGGACCCCTAAACCGAAAGGCATGGAAACAAGGGCCAAGGACTTAAAGGATTTGACAATGTGGAATAGTACGAACTCTAGCATTAAGTTTTTTGATCTCGGCAATACAGTCCTCTCGGAGGGCTTGTTCTTCGATGGTAATCTCGCGATTGCCCCTGCCCAAATTCATAGGGAAGGATTCTCTGAATTTGATGATAAGTTCACAGTGCCGTTTCTTTATAATAAGATAAGGCAAGATTTGCCGACACAAGTCGAGAAGTCTATGTCCCGTAACAACCCATTCGTAACAGTCTCTCTTAAAGAGCTTGTCTCGGGTTTCCTTGAACGCAGCAGAGCAAGTGCCGCTGAATGTTTCTTGAAGCCAATGGAAAAGGCGAATGTCTGTATTAGAAACCTTAAGAACACAGCGGTAGTGCCCGTTTTTATAGCCATCCCCAGGCTTGTTCTTCAGTTTACAGGCATGAAAGCACCCCTCACCATCGACAATACCAGCAAGATAGGCCAACTGAAGTGGATTGTGAATCTTAGGAACGTACAAATTTCTATGTTTAAAATCTTTGTTGATAAACTTTGTCATATAACCTCCATGGTTAACAAGTTCATCAACCAGTATACACATGGAATGTGTTTAAGTCCAGGCTGACAGACTAAAGCGGTTGGATACACGAAAGTGTAAAGCGATAGTCGGGTCTCACGACGAAAGCGTGAGAGGTAAGCAGAAATGACTTATCCCCTCGTAAGAGGAGTAACAATTCGCAAGAAGGCGTCCTCGCTTGGGTATCCGAGCGTTTGGCCGTTGCCATGAGACAAGCAGAAGATTTAATTTTAAGAGATTATATCGTATCTGCTGCATCTCAAATTAACGCCGGTGGCGGAAACAACGGTGATAACCCAACTAACCTAGGAGTCTCTGACTTCTCATTAGTTGCAACGACCCTCGATACAAATAACGCCTATAAATTTATGAGCGGTATCGAAGGTATGGATAGATTCGGCACAGGCCCAGTACGTAGCGCATATTTCATGCTGTCTTCTACTGAGCTTCAAACCGACTTCGACGGATTGACAGGAGCTGGTTTCATTAACCAGTGGAACTATCCTACAAACGCGTCTGCATTGCCTTCAGAATATGGATCTGTATTCAACATACGTATCCTTACATCTTCTGAAGCACCAGTAGGCCGTGGAGTCTCTTCTAATGGTAGAGATGTCTATTATAATACAGTAGTTGCGAAACAAGCAATTACACATATTAACCAGGATGGTTATTCCATAGAGTTTGTGGAATTAAAACCTTTGGTAATTGACTTGGAACTCCTCGCTGCGTAAAAGTAGAAGGACAACAAGGGGCAAGATTATGAAGATAAAAAGTAAAGGCATTCGCATAGATAAGACTGGAAAATTACAACCAGATAAAAGATGCAAAGAACATTATTGGATTAATCAGCCTGAACGACTAAACCCAAAGGCCTCGAAAGAGGATGCGATAGTCTGAACTTTGCAGAAATGCAGAGAGAGCGATCCGAAGAGGTTGCTCCGCCTAATCTTTGCTGGCTCTAAGGATGCCGATACCGAAGCATACAAGAAGGAAGCAACAGGAAAGTGAAAGAGCGGTTATTATAATCGTTTCAATCATGAACCTAGTGTATATGATTAGGTCATAAAAGTAACAGATTTTGGAACCTGATTTATCGTGATCCATATTATTCCGGTATGCTGGCACAGAACGCCACGATTGCCGTGAAGTTTGCGCAAGCGCAAGCGATCACACAAGATACAGCTATCAGAAACCTGCTATGCACACGCGCTACAAACGCGTTCGCAGCTTAACGGAGGTTTTTTATGGCTGAATATTCAAGATTGGCAAAAGGTTCTATCGTCTCCACTGGAGCACCTCAGAACGTCATACTGCCATTTCAACCTGACTATGTTGAATTGATCAACTATACAGCAGCAACAACACCAGCTACTGGTGGCGTTCCTTTTGCATGGTGGGATTACAATATGGGTCAAGGAGCTGCGGTTTACGATGTTTTCAATGCAACACCTGTATTGACAACAGCTACAACCTTGGTAAACGGTATTAGCACATTTGCTGTGGGAACATCATTACAATATGGCGCTCCACAACAAGTTGTATCTGCTACCGCAACTATTAATCCTACATTTACAGTCACTAATCACGGTTATTCTAACGGTGATACTGTTATATTTCAGGGATTATACCAAACCCCAACGACTGGTATGCCGCAAATGGCCGGTATTCCTTTCTATATCTTTAATGTGACTGCAAACACATTCGCGGTATCGTGGGTAGCAACTGGTTCAAATTACACTGCACTTAGCGGATCTCCTGCAGGAGCAACGGTTAAGAGATTATCGAACGCATATCTCTATTCACCCGATGTTTCTATATTAGCTTCCGTCAGTGTAGCAGACCCTACTGTCTATGGGCCGCAGGCTGTCGCATTTGTGACTACTCACAACACCAACTTTGTGGTGGGACAGGAAATTGCATTTAGAATACCTCCTCAATGGGGAGATACTTCTTTAAATTCATTGCCTAATAATATAATTCCTGGATCTCCGATCTATGGATATATTATAGGAATAATGGGAACTAACAACTATGCAGCTAGATTCCCTTACGGCACATTATCAGGATTCAACTCAAATGTTCCTGTTGCGAGCCTCTCTGGATTGAATTATCCACAGGTACTTGCAGTTGGAGACATTAATAGTGGTGGTACACCTTATACTGGAAAGGCTTTATACCCCTCTCCAATTGTAAATGGTGTAAGTACTATTAATGGGCCTGCAATTAGTGGAGCTTTCATTAACAACACAAGCCAAGGATTTAATATTGGTAGTGTTCTTGCTGGAGCTTCTACGAATGTAATTTATTGGAGAGCGTTCTTACACGATTACTCCAATCCTTGATAGATAAAATGGTGCGGAATCCTAGGTTCTGTCCGCACAAGTCGTCGGTGTAAAAAGCCGAGGCGCGGGAGCACCGGTAGTTGAAACTCCGGGCTCCTCCCGTTTGTATAACCCCCTATAAGCAGGTATAAATGTCTCAACCATTTCCTCCCAATGAAGGGCCAAGAGCGCCGGAACGAAATCCGCCTATCATGCCTGATTTCTATTTACCGAGAGTTTTTTATATCGAGGCAATTGCAGAAGGAATAACGACGCTCATTACAACCACCAAACCTCATAACTACGTCATTGGACAAACAATCCGCTTAATTATCCCCCCTACTTTTGGATGTCGCCAATTAAATGAACAACAAGGAACCGTTATCTCTATTCCTGCACCAAATCAAGTAGAAACGACGATCTACTCATTAGGAGTACAACCATTCATCCCAAGTCCTGTATACGGCCCTACACCCCCTCAAATCATTCCTATAGGGGACATCAATAACGGAGGTATCAACAGTGTGATAACTCAAGGTTATACCGGCCAAACAACCCAAGTTCCTCAGACTATCTGTTTTATCCCAGGTTCATTCATAGATGTATCGCCGGCTCCTGGTAATACAGCCGATATTCCTACGCCAGGTTCCTAATTCCCTCAAGTAGCGTAATTAAATAATTTAGTGATATAAAAAAGTTTATCGAAAAAATAAACTTTATAGGTCACTCATGTCCGAGCATAAACCAGCCCCAAAACCACAATTAAATAGTGCCTCTCAGAAGGAACTAGACAAGGCAGAAGCCGAGTTTAAAAAGTTCGATGAAGAAGTCAAATCCATGACTTTAGATCGAATGAATGCAGCTCCTAAACAAGAGACTGAAGAACCAAAAATATCTCAAAAAGAAATCGCCAAGAATAACGAAACCTATCTCAAGCCAACGCGAACGATCGCCTCTAAGGAAGCCTTCAATGAGAAGTTCCGCGATGAGTATAACTTCCAAAAAGAATACGTCAACTTCACAGCTATAAATCACGAGATTATAGGCGAGAACATAGAAAAGTGGACTAAAGAGTTCCCGGGCCAACCTGCTGAATTCTGGACAATCCCCACTGCCAAGCCTGTATGGGGTCCTCGATACTTAGCTGAATCTCTAAAAAGATGCAATTACCACGTCTTTTCCATGGATGAAAAACAAGTCACATCAGCTGATGGCATGGGTTCCTATACAGGAAGAATCGTAGTGGATTCCGTAAAACAGCGTCTTGATGCCCATCCTGTAACTTCACGCAAATCTGTCTTCATGGGGGCTAGTGGATTCTAATGGCTGAAAAAAAAGACTGGATCAAGGGAGCCATAAAACATCCCGGAGCATTGCATAAAGAACTAGGCGTTAAGGAAGGAAAAAAAATCCCGGCTAAGAAGCTTGAGAAAGCAGAGCATTCAAAAAACCCGACCCTCCGCAAACGAGCTAACTTAGCTAAAACCTTAAAGAAGATGCACAAATGAGAGAGCGCATTGAAGATTTAGGCCGAATTGCCGTTCTAACAGACAACATCCTGGATATGGAACTGTGGGATAAATACACAGGGCGTAATAAGGACTTTGTCGACCATTTTAGAACCCTCAGTGAGGATGATCAAGATGATCTTCTTCATGGCCTGATTTATGGAATAGATAACTTGAAGGACAAGATCTATGCAATTAACTCAATCGCTGAGGGTATGGATGCATTAAATGAACGCTGCGTAGGAGACAATTGAATCTATTATCGGACATCATAACTTACGTACGCCGTATCATCAAAAGTCCGAGCAACGCGACTATCACCGATGCTTTGATCATAGATTACATTAACCGCTTCTGGCTCCTAGACATGGATGCCAGGATGCAATTGTTCGACTTCAAGACTAAATACTCCTTTCAAATGACACCAGGCATAGATCAGTACAATATGCCTCTTTATAGCGCCCAAATAGAGAGTGCCAATGGACAAAATCAAACTATCGCTTCTTATCCTGTTTATCAGGGCTTCCGTGATGCTGCCTATGTAAATGGCATCCAGATTCCTTTCTACGGCACTCATGACAACTTCTGGAACCTTTGGCCTAACTACATACAACCATTGCAACCTGTGGCAATTGGTGATGGATCAACGACAAACTTTCAATTTTTCCTGCCATTCTTCCCGGCAATTCCAGGTCACCTAGATATTACTGGCATCATTGCCTATACAAAGGGAATGGGAGTTGTACAAGATCCCATCTTTAGAAACGATTTCCCCGTTCTTCAAAATACTTCTGTAACCCCTCCTATTGATTTGCCATATATATCCCTCCCAAGCACAAGCACCTATCCAGGAGTGAATATAACCTATCAAAATGACAATGGCAGTATTACAACCATTACCGATAGTGGGCTCTTCCTTGAGAGCAACCCAATGACATCTCCCCAAGTTTTATTGAATACCGATCTCTACGGCCTCCTCATGAATACAGGCAATCCTCCCTTCGGCAATACCGTGCTCAATGGCCCTGGTGGCCAATTCAACTACTATACTACCACTTCCAATACGGTTAACTACGTGACGGGTGAGGTTAATGTTAACTTTCCCAGTCCTCCTGCAGCCGGTTCAAATATCCAAGTCCAATGTTACTTCTATGAACAAGGCATTCCCCGAGCAGTCTTATTCTATAACAACTGTTTAACATTTCGCCCCCCTCCTTACACGGAATTCTTCGTTGAACTCGACTGTTATTTAACCCCGGCAGCCTTCTTAAATTCGGCTCAATCTTTTCCTTTTGGCTACATGACTGAATATATCGCCCGTGGAGCAGCTAGAAAAATTCTATCTGATACAGGCGATGTTGAGCAGTTCATGTTTTATGAGCCCTTGTTTCGGGAGCAGGAGAATTTAGTATGGAAACGTAGTCAACGCCAGTTCACTACCGATAGAACTAATACTATATTCAGTCAGACGCAGGGGCAAACAAACGTAAATAATATTGGGCAGGGAACTAACTAAGGATCAACAACTTATGGCATTTCCATTCAACACGGGCATACCGGCCGCTAACAATAATCCATCAGCTGACCAACCTATCATGCAGCTAAACAACGTCTCTAGTTACGGCATTTTAGATGTAGATCATGTGACCTACGGCATAGTGAATGCAGGTACACACAAGAGCGTAACCTTTGAGGGAACAAGCCTCAATCCCTCTTTGGGAGCAGATTATTACCAACTCCTTCCCCAACAATTCCCTCCACTTGACCCTCCTACTAATGTTCCGGGTCAATACATTGAGGTATTCATAGAGAATCAGCCCAATACCGGCTCTCCAATAATGGGATATTTGCCTTTTGTTAAGTGCATAGGGTCTTATTTGACAATAAACGGAGGGGGAAATCTTACTGCTACTGTCAACTCATTAAATGCCAATCTCAATGGCACTTCCGTCAATCAAAACGCTATGACCGGTGTCATAACTGTAACGTTTGCCGTCCCGCTAATATACAACACCTATTCAATCATTTTTGATGCTCAAACAGCCTTAATTGTTACCTCTATCCCTACGCGAACTACAACAGGATTCTCAGTTACGGGCTTTCCTAATAGAGCCGGCCTATTATTTCAATTTATGGTCATCTAATGAGCGAAAAAATTGTAGTTGGCCCAAATTTTGGTGGACTGGTCAACGCAGTTAAACCCTTCGTTATAGACAATAATTCCTTTCCCTTCTTGCTCAATGCCTATGAATGGCGCGGTAGAATTAAGAGAAAACGCGGAACCTCTTTGCTGACGCGTCTACAGCGTTACTTCAACTCTACAATTTCATCGTACAATCCAACGAGTCTATCAATTACTTTAGATTCAACTGGAGCTGGTAATTTAATTATAGGGTATGATCTAGATTCATCTTCTAATATCGTTCCAGGGACTGTAACTATAACAGATACAAATACCGGTGATGTATATACCGATACGGGGATGGATGGCATTCTAATAGGTGCTCCAGCAGGCCTCGGTTCCATAAATTACGCAAGTGGTTTTTTTGGTATTGTGGGGGGATCCGGTCATGTAGTGACTGCCATATTCACCTACAATCCTGGCCTTCCTGTCATGGGTCTTCGAGCTTTAAATCTGACGGCAACTCAATTTGTAGGAACAATAGCCTTCGATACTACCTACGCCTACAATATATTAACCACTTACCCTAACCAAAATTACGACATAAGTTTCTACAAAAACCCTCCTCTTACTCCAGCTTATCTTGGTTATATGCCCAAGACTGCAGTAACACCATTAACTTGGAATGGTCAGAATTATCAACAATTCTGGACGGTAAATTATCAAAATGCTTTCTGGGCAACCAATGGAATAGCAGTTCCTTTTAATCCTGAAAATATAGGGATGCAGTTTAAAAAGATCACGGGTATCGCCATAGTGATGGCGGGCCCTCCCGCTATAGTCACCATGACAATACCGCTGCATGGATTGGTCGTAGGAGATTTCCTCTTTATCAATGAGGTTTTGGGACTAATAGGCATTAATTTCCAAACAGGCTATGTAACGGCGTCTGCAGATGAAAACACCATAACTGTTGAATTTCCCAATGCTGTTCTAAGCGGTACATATACAGCCGATACAGGTATTGCTCAGTACCTCACCAACACAGCCGTTCCAGGAAAAGATTGCATTCGATTCTACGACGGCGATCCAACAAATGGTGATCCTTCCGATCCAATGCTCAATGGTACCTTCGGTTGGGTTAACTTCATGCCCCCCCTATCCTTCGGAGACTACACAATTGGAGATCTTCCTGCGGACCAATACTATTTGGTAGGCGCTCGTATGATAAGTCCATTCAAAGATAGATTACTCTTCTTCGGCCCTGTAGTTCAGAACTCCGGAGGCGCGATTTATTATTTACAAGATACGGTTGTTTATTCTCAGGTCGGAACCGCTTTTTACACAGCCTCATTCAATGGCTCTTCAGGGATTAGCGGTAAAACCACTTTCTTTCCCATTCTAACGCCTGGAGTCGAGGTAGCTAGCCCAAATGCCTATTGGGCCGATATAACGGGTCTAGGTGGCTATATAACAGCCGGCTACGAGCAACCTATAACTACAGTATCCCCCAACGAGGATGTTCTGATTGTTGGGTTCAATACGCGACAGTCTCGGTTGGTCTATTCTGGCGATGATATTATTCCATTCAGTTTTTACATCATCAACTCAGAATTAGGATCTGGAGCTACCTTCTCGATCATTAATCTAGATAAAGGTGTTCTCTCCATAGGAGAGCATGGATTTACTGTGACCTCACAGTATGAAGGCAAGCGCTTCGACATACAAATCCCTGATGCTTTATTCGAGTTTAGTTTCCTAAACAATGGAATGCAGAGAATTACTGCACAAAGAGACTTCATTAATGAATGGATCTATTTCACATACTGCAGCAATGAAAATGAATTCATATTCCCAACTCAAACCCTTCAATACAACTATAGGGAACAGACTTGGGCTATGTTCAATGAGTGCTATACTACCTACGGCCAGTTCCGTCACTCTACAGGACTAACCTGGGCTGAGGTAGGAACTACATACCCCACCTGGAACGATTGGGATGAAACATGGGCCTCCGGCGCGTCTACGGTTCTGCAACCCAAGGTCATTGGGGGCACGCCTCAAGGGTTTGTGATGCAAAGAGACGAGGGAACAGGTGAAGGTAATTCTATTTACATCACCAACATTTCCTTTTCAACCATCATTACAGCAATCACCCAGAGCGCCAACGCTGTTGTAACCACAGCCAATACCTTCGTTCCAGGACAGATCGTGACCATCATGGGAGTGGTGGGGATGACTCAGATCAATGGGATGTCTGGTACTATTATATCGGCTACTCCAACCACGATTACCTTAAATATCGATTCTACTGCATTTAGTGCCTATGTATCCGGAGGAACAGTCGTTCCTGTTAATCGAATTTATTCTCCAAATCATTGCTTAAATGAAGGCGATTACATAGTAATTAATGGAGCTTTGGGAACTGTTAATATTCGGATCAATGGAAAGGTATTCAAAGTATGGAATTGCACAGAAGATGGATTTAATTTAGACCCTCCCATTGAAGTTGGCACATATACAGGAAGCGGATTAATCCAGCGGATGTACATCCCCCTCATACAATCCAAGCAGTTTAATCCCTCTTGGGGACTCTCCAGAAAAACACGCATCAACTTCCAGCAATATTTGCTCAGTACAACCTCAAATGCTCAAATCACACTATTAATTTATTTGAGCCAAAACACCGTTGGTATAGGCGCGTTACCTTATAATTTAGGGCCCATTGTCCCCGATCCCGATGCTGAGAATAACAGTCTTGTCTATAGCACTGTTCTATATACATGCCCAGAAAGCACCAACTTAGGTCTAACTCCTGCCAACATCAACTTACAAATGGTAACTGCCGTTGCTCAACAACAGATCTGGCACAGAATTAATACATCTCTTCTTGGCGATACGGTTCAAGTGGGATTTACTTTATCCGACTTCCAAATGAGGGATTCTACACTTACCAACCAATTTGCCGAGATAGAACTCCATTGTATGGTCATTGACGTTTCTCCATCCCAACTTCTGGCATAAGAATGACTCCTAACAATCAGATAAGTCGAGCCCCCTTCCTGAGAACCTCTAGAACCTTCCCTGAAGAATCGCAACCTCTTGCTGTTGAAACAAACAAAAGCTACGTAGACATTGCCAATGCTGTGAACGCTCGCGTCATTGGGCTATTTACTAGCGGTAATACTACCGTTACCGGTGAAGCATGGTTCATGAACCAGAACAAGAATCAAAAACAACAATCTTTGAGGCAGCTCTATGAATTTACCACTACAGCTCCTATCACTCATAACATCCCAAGCTTTGAAGAGATCTCTCCCAGTACACGAGGATCTTATACCGACGGTACTAACTGGTATGGCCTTCCCTTCGGCACTAGCGTGGCCGTGGCTGGCCTCATTACCTTCTATGTAACTGCAACACAGATCCTCTTCAATACCGGAGCTGGAGCGCCTGCATTGATATCTGGCATGATTGTCCTCGAATGGCTCAGTCAGGTGTAAGATTTACTTCCCATACCCATTCAGCTTTCCCAATATAATGCATTTTCTCAAATTCACACCGTTTGTAAGCTCTCCCTCCTAAGTGTCTCGATCCATCTTCATTAAATCCAGGTAAAGCCTGAACATAACCTTCGGCTCCCCATGACCTTGGACTGGTTACCACCATGAAGCAAGCGCCAAATACTTCGTCCTCTTCCGGATCGATCTGGACTACGTCTCCAACTTCTAATACTCTTGGTTGCATACTTCCTCTCATAATTCGACCCCATTTCCGGAAATTTCATTCCTTTCTATAGGAGATGGACTTCTGTTTAAGTTTAGCGATATACAATGAAACATTTAATAATATAGGACAATTGGTATAAATTTATTGAAAATGATACAGTGAGTAGAAAAGAGGTTCATTATGTCAATGCCAACAATGCCCACTAAAGCCACCGGATCTAATATGGGTGCCCGTACTGGAGGGCCAAAGATTAATTGGGGTGAGTCCAAAGGAGGCTATAAAAGCGGTCAAATGCAGCAATTCACGCCAGAACAGATGCAATTGTTTCAGCAAATGTTTGGCCACCTTGGCCCTGATAGCTTTTTGGGAAGGCTTGCTGGCGGTGATCAATCGCAATTTGAAGAAATGGAAGCACCGGCATGGTCGGATTTTCAATCAGGTCTTGGTCAAATAGGATCTAGGTTTGCGGGGATGGGTTCTGGTTCCATGAAAAGCAGTGGATTTAAAAATACAGGAACTGCTGCAGCGTCTCAGTTTGCCCAAAAACTTCAAGGAGATAGAATGAATATAAGAAATAATGCGATTCAAAGCCTCATGAACATGAGTAATAATCTGCTTCAGCAAAAGCCTTATGAGAATTTCATGATGAAGGAATCGCCTGGATGGTTAGAACAGATCCTGGGAGCTATAGGGGGTGCAGGCCTATCGGGACTCTCTGGGGGATTAAGTGGTTATCTTACCAATTTGGGAAAACGTAATAACAATATGAATAGTCAAACAGGTTAATATGGTCACTATATTGGATGAAAATTCTCGCGGATCTAGACTAGGCAAGACATTTGCTGATGCGATTACAAGTGGCGCTCAAGAGGGTAGGAAATTTGCTCAACAAATGGGATTGGACAAGGCTAAACAAGAAAGTAAACTTTCTGCGATGATAGATGCGTATAATAAATTAAAAAATTTAAAAAAAAATAACAATGGTTTTGCAAACCAAACTAGCGATGTTCCATCACAAGAAGGAAACTTCCAATCAACACTCCAACAAGAATCAGGATCGCAACCCCAACAGGAACCAAACGATAACGAACAGGAAATGATATTTGATATAATGTTTCCTGAAGTTGGGAAGGGGATGCGAGATAGGCAAAAAATTGAACAAAAAGAAAGATTCCATAATGAAGAGAGAATGGACAAAAAAACCGCTCCGGCACTGGAAGAAGCTAGAGTAAAAAGACAGGCAATGCCATCGAAAAAAATGTCTTTATCTCTTTTTAGAAACGCCACAAACGAAGGAAATGTTTCTTATTTTTCTAAAAGCAACTTAGCAGGGGTGCTAAATAATTTAACTGGAGATAAATTTAATTTAAAATGGGATGCGTCTGGAGCGCAATTAGCCTTCGCGGGGAAGAATTATCTTATAGAAAATTTAGATAAGGTGGGAGCAAAAGGACTGAATCAATATTTAGAAAAACAATTATCCACAGCACAGCCTCAAATTGGCGCTAGTCCTCAAGCGAATAATTCAATTTTAATTCCCATGGAAACAACGGTTGCTATTGAAGATTTTTATTTAGATCGTCTAGGTCAATATGAAGATATGTACGATAAATTAGGCAAACCTCTTCCTTATTCGGCAGTGAGAAATGCTCAGAAAGAAGCTGCTCAATTTGCTGATGATCAATTGAAAAAAATGTCCTATGAATTACGAGAGAATCAGGAAAGTACAATGTCGGATTCCCAAATTATGGACTTTGGAACTAAAGACAACCCTAAATCCGTAACGCCTGGGACTCCCCTTACCGAGCGAGCAGCGACATTATTTTTAAAAAAATATGGATTTGATGAAGAAGATCCTGAAAGCGAAAAAAGCCTGAAATCGATTAAAACGGCATTAAAAGTCGCAAAACAACTTGGTTATGACGTGGAAGTAACAGAATAGAATGAATATATTCGATAAAGTTATTAGTAAAAAAAAATCGCCTACTATTTCTTCTTCTATAAATGAGGAAGATGAAGAGGCGCGTTCTCTTATTGAAAAAGAAAGATCCAGACATGAGCGGCCTTTTAAGGCATTTGGAAGGGGAGCAATAGAGGGAACCGGGACATTAGGGGATATATTAAGTTTGACGGGATATCCCTCCGGGCAAGTAGCTCCTGCAGAAAAAATAAAGGCAGAGAGAGAATCAAAATTATTATCTCCGGAAAAAGAAAAAGAATTTGCGAATTCAATTATTTCCGAAGCTGCTGAATCGGACATTGCCCCTCCTTTTTTAGGAACTTTACCTACTTCAAAAGATACTAATGAATTTCTAAATATGTTAGGAATTCCTAAGGAAGAAATACGACCAATAGAAAAGTTTATGGGACGCTGGGGCAGGTTTGTAGGAGCCACTCCCGGATGGCCTGGGTCGATTGCAGTATCAGGAACAGGAGCGTTGGGAGGACAAGCGGCAGAAGAAGCTGGTTTTGGACCTATGGGTCAGATGATTGCAGAAATAGGATCATCCCTTAGATTTCCCAAAAAACCCTCATTACAAAAATTGAATAAAATAAATCAACCACGGGTGGTAACTAAAAATATTTTACCAAATAAAGGTGGTGCAATAACACAACAAAGACTTGAATCTCAATTGTCACGAGTCAATAGAGAAGCAGCCGAGATTGCAAAAGACATAGGGTCCAGAAATAAGAAATTCTCTGTTGTATCTGAAGCGATAGATAAAAAATATCCAATAGATAAAAAATTTGACGCCGCTTTCGATACATTAGAAAACATTTCAAAAGCACATAATAGTCACCTTAAAAACACAAAACCCCTTTATGATTTTTTAGATGCTGAATTGTCTAAATATGCAAATACTGGTGCTCCTACCTTTATGAGCGAATTTATAAAAAAAGAAGCAGAAGGGTGGCTTAAAAGTGGTAAAAATGAACTTTATCCAATGTTTCGAAGGTATAGACTGAATAATCAAAGATTTAAAGAAGTAAGAACCGATCCAAATTTTCCATGGGCATTCAAAACTGAAGCTTTAGGTTATTTATCTAGAATGAATAAAGCAATTGATGAAAGTATTTCTCAATCTTTACCCAAAGATTCCTCATGGACAAAATCTTTTCGTGGATTAAATGATATGTATGGAGCATATCAAAACACTAAGACAGTAAAGAAGATTCTGGATCCTATTTTACAAAAAACAGTTGATGATAAAAAATTAAAATCTTTTTTATCTAACACGTCAACTTGGGAAGAAATGGAAAGATTCTTAGGACCTCAAGAAGCTTCCAATTTGAAAGAAGTTCTTACTGATCTCCAACAAGCTAGATCAGCACTGCAATCAATGAAAAGAATGCCCGGCATTTGGGAAGGTCTCAAAGAAAAGGGAATGTTAGGAGCTTTAGGGTTTAAGACATTAGCGGCACTCTTGAGTGTGCCATATGCCACTAAATGGGCAGTTGGAAGATATTTTTCATCTCCTGAATTTGCTACAAACATGAAAGAACTAAGCAAAGCGTTACTAGAAGAAAATATACCAGCAATATCGAATGCTTTAAAAAAAATAGAAGAAAAAGACAAGGAAGATTAAGTTAATTCTTCAACAACTGAAATTATCCCTATAAATACAACTACTACAAAAACAATCATTTTCTATTCCTCTCTTTCATTTCATCTCTGATATCCGTTAAAACCATTGCAATTCTTATCAAATTTACCGCCATAAAAATCAAACAAGAATTGACAACAATAGCATTCCCCAAATCCATTTTATATTTCCCCTGTTAAGGAAGTTTAATCAATCTATTTCTTTCTCTTTCAATCTCTAGAAGACGAAAATGGAAATCTTTATTTTCTAACCGCATCTCATTTAAAATTTCTCGTAAAGATTTAGACTCATCTGATAATTCTTTTTTTAAAGATCTAGATTCGTCAGATAGGTCTTTTTTAATGGCATTCGTTTCCGTGCGACACCAAAACATCAGTGCACACATAACACCTACAATCGATACTGTTCCCACTGAAATTGCGATAATTATCCCTAAGTCCATAATTTACCTCTTGTGCCATGTTGATTTTTCTGAAGTCCTTTCTGATAAAAAGACTAAAAAAGCCATCTCATCTATGAGTATTCTTTTCCCGATTTTCCTGACACATTTTTCCCGAAAACCATGCAAATTGCTGGTGAGAATATTTTTCAACATATTTTCTGATATAAAATCATATTTTTTTAACAACTGAGTGTTTGTCAAATACTTATCTGTAACCATACCAGTCATCCTCAAAAAGAAGGTTTTTTGTTAAAAACGACCCCAGTTTTACCTATTTCATCTTAAATGTCTATTCCAATAAATACTTGACACCGTTGTAGCCCAGAAACTCTTATATGCTTTAAATTAAATTTTAACATACAAGGAGTTTTTATGACTGTCCAACCAGGCGCAAACCTATATAGTCAGGGATTCGGTTCTTACCCAGAGAATGTCGAAATCCCAGTAATAAGCAACGTAAATCCAGGCCCAAACAATGTAAACTACCCGCTCGGCAAACGTTGGATCAATCAGGCACTTAATACCACCTGGGAACTTACCTCTATCTCATCATTACAGGGAAATATCCAGGCTAATTGGGTATCAACCGGAGGTGCTACAACAGCCGTGGCGACCCTCTCAGGAAATACCGGAACAGCGACACCTACATCAGGTAATATCGTAATCTCGGGAACTGCACAAAATATAGTCGCTACCGCATCAGGAAATACAGTCTCTTTATCTCTAGCCAATCCTCTGTTTGTCGGTAATCTGCAGACGGCATCAATAAATAATCAAGGTGCCTATGCGTGCAATGTAACCCAGGTTATAGGATTAGCAAACTATGATGTCACCGCTACAGATTTTTTCCTGGCATGCGATACGACTGCTCAACTTCTTCAGGTATTTCTACCTCCAACTCCTTTACTCGGAGATATGTACATAGTGGCAGATATCGGCGGGGCAGCGGTAACTCATCCCATACGAATGGCTGGGAACGGGCATCCAATAAATATTCCAGCCGGTACACCTACTGCAGCTTTTGATATTGGAATCGCTTATAAGAGTTACTATTTCATATTTTCATCAATTGGCTGGACGGTGTTAGGTTAATATATGTCTAGTCTATCAACAGTAATTTATCCAGATATTATCAGGGAAATAAGTGCTACTCTATTCAACAATACTTTTCTTCCAGTTGGTGGACCTCTTTTACAACCCTGTCGGCTAATAAAGTTCCTAAATAACACTAATGTTGCTGTCTCTATTTCTTGGGATGGTGTTAATACGCATGATTTCTTGCCAGCAGGTGGATTTCTTCTTCTGGACATTGCTACAAACAAAGAAAACGCGTCCGCATTTGATATACAGACAGGAACACAATTTTATGTAGCTGGATTAACAGGAACGGGAAACTTTTTTATCAGCAACTATTTTGGTAAATAAATGAGTCAGTCAGGAGTAGCTAATGCAGCGATGTCGACAGGAATTGTCGACTTTATAACGGGTAATTCTGGCGGTCCTGTCGGCCCAGACAGTTCCAATAACATCAATATTGTTGGGGGAGGCGGTATTACCGTCTCAGGCAATGCACTTACAAACACATTGACTATTTCAGAATCTGGCGTTTCAAAATGGAACCTCATAGGAGCTCCTCAAACACTTGTTCCCAATCAAGGGTACATTTGTACCTCTAGCGGATCGTTCGGCACTCTCATGCTTCTTTTACCTCCTGTATCGAGTCTAGGGGACATAATTGAAATTACCTTAGACGGAGCCGGTGGATTTACCGTAACTCAAGGTGCCGGTCAATCCATACGTATTGGGAACCAGACTACGACCGCCGGAACATCGGGAAGTCTAGTTTCTACGCAACAAGGAGATACACTGCGGATGGTGTGTCAGATAGCAAATTTAAAATGGAATGTTCTCAGCTCAATGGGAAACCCAACAGTCATATAACAAAGGAAAAAAAATGGCCACCAACAATGCAATTAATCTCTCGGCAGCGGGCTTAGTCCGTTATGACGGTGCAGGAACTTTTACAGGAGTAACAGTTACTCAAAACAGTATTCTAGTTGGAGGAGCAAGTAATTCTATTACTTCTCTTGCACTAACCAACGGGCAGTTAGCAATAGGAAGCACAGGAGCCGCTCCTGTAGCCGCAGCTATAACAGCCGGCCCTGGGGCAACAGTTACCAACGGCGCAGGAAGCATTACTATAGGCGTAACAGGAGGGGGATTAACCTGGAACGATGTTACAGGAACCTCCCAGGCAGCAGTTGTTAACAATGGATACATGGCTGATAACGCAGCCCTGGTTACTATTACATTGCCAACTACAGCAGCTCTTTTTTCCGTTATTGCAATTGCTGGAAAAGGAGCTGGCGGATGGCAATTAGCTCAAAACGCTGCACAGAACGTTCAATTCGGTAAGTTGAGCACTACAGTAGGTGCTACTGGATTTTTAGCCTCTACAAACCAATACGACTGCATATACCTTCTTTGCACAACAGCTAACACCACATTTACTGTATTAAACTCAGTAGGAAACATAACTGTTAACTAATGATAAATAATACAACTGTTGTTAACTCTTTATATGGAAGATCGATAAGCGGAACATCAACAATTCCGTTTGTCGACATTTTCATGAATCGAGATCCCACACCTCAGGATGTTCAATACGTTGTTCAGCAGAAGTGGTTAAATACATTAACAGATAGTCTCTGGATATTAAAAAACTTTTCAACAACCGGCGGCTACGTGTCTGCCCAGTGGTTCAAAATCGGAGGGCCCATGTCATTTATTAGTACCCTAACCGGAAACTCCGGAGGCCCCGTGGCAGGTGCGCCTGTAACCAATAATGTGAACATAGTCGGCGACGGTACAACCGTTGATGTAGTAGGAACCCCTGGAACAAATACTCTCACCATTACAGGCCTTAGTGTAAGCAATACTACTTATACAGCCAATGTAGGCACAGCCACCCCATTAGCCAACAACCTAAATGTATTTGGAGCAGCAGGAATCAGTACAACAGCTTCGGGGGATACTATTCTAGTTGAGACAACAGGAGCTGTAGCCACATCCTTTATAGCTGATATCGGAACAGCGATTCCATTTTCCAATGCTCTGCTTATAAACGGCGTCAACGGCCTTTCTACATCGGCATCAGGCAATCAAATAAAAATATCTGGTATAAATTTATTTTCATCGATTAATGTTCAGACTTTCACAACTTCTGGAACCTATACCCCCAGCGTTGGAATGCTCTATGCTCAAATTGAGGTTCTGGGTGCTGGTGGTGGTGGTGGCGGAAGTTACACTACCGATACTAGATCTATTTCCGGAGGCAGTGGAGGAGGTGCTGGAGGCTATAGCAGAGGACTTTATAACTCTACAACCATTGGAGCCTCTCAAGTTGTTACCATAGGTACAGCTGGAACAGCAGGGGCCGCTAATTCCCCTGCGCAAGCTGGAACAGGGGGAACTACATCCGTTGGCGCTCTCCTTTCTGCTACCGGAGGAGTAGGGGGATATCCTGGTGCTCCTGGAGCCCTTAGCTCTCAAAACGTTGTACCTGGAGCGGCAGGAGGAATCGGAACGGGAGGATCTTTAAATACTGTAGGTGCTCCCGGAGGAGCTGGATATGGTATTGGGGTTCCTTCTGTTAGCGGCGGGGGTGGCGGCGTTGTGATAGGGATGAATATCGTTTTTGGAGGAATCGGCGGCTCTACACTTTTTGGAGGTGGGGGTGCTAGTTCGGCAGCCGGAGATCCGCTAGGAGCATCTTTTTCACCAGGCCAATCGGGCACATCTTATGGCGGAGGGGGTAGCGGAGGCTCTAACTCGGCAAGCAGTCCAGGACAAACAGGCGGATCTGGCTACCAAGGGATAGTAATCATAACAGAATACATAGGTTAACATGGCACAAAAACAGAATTCCACCAACAGTTACAATGTTGCAAAATGGGTAGTCTCCCCTGATCCAACACAGGGAAGCCATACTACAATCACCTCTGCTCTTGCCTCTGCATCTGCCGGCGATAGCATCTTTATCTTGCCGGGAACTTACACAGAAAACCCTCCCCTCAAAACTGGTGTATCGATTCAAAGCTTCACATCCAATGCAGCCTCTGGAAATGTCATTATCAACGGAACATGTACCTATACTGGAGGGGGAACCGTTGCAATAAGCGGTGTTGAGCTGCAAACAAACAGTAATTATTTTCTATCTATTACCGGATCTACCAATGGAACAGTTTATTTAAACAATTGCGCATTAAATTGTCTTAATAATACTGGCATAAATAATGCATCCACCGGAACAATAACCTTAGTAATATCGAGCTGTTCTGGAAATATCGGAACCGTAGCAACCTCTCTATTTACTTCCTCCTCTCCAGGAACAGTAACCATAAACCTGACTCAAATTACAAATACCGGCGGAAGCATTCAAGCCTCTACTATAAGCGCCGGTTCATTGATCATAAACTCCTCCACATTCAGTCATAATATAAGCACAACCGGAACTGCTGGAATTCTTTTCAGAGCATGCGCATTTAACTGCGCTGCCATAAATGCAGTTACACTGACAGTATCCGGGACAGGAACGTCTAGAGCAGCTAACAGTACCTTCATATCCGGAACGGTGACAGCGATTAACATATCAGGGGGATCAACCCTGGTATTAGATGGAACAACTTCTATCTCTAGTACGGCAACTAATGTAATTTCAGGAACTGGCACGCTTGAATATTCTAATATTTGTTTTACTCAAGGCTCAAGCTTTGGAATTAACACGACAACTATTACTCCTAATGCATCCCTACCTGCAGCCATTCCCTATTTGTTCACCCCGGCATTAGCTTTTGGTGGTGCATCTACGGGTATAACTTATACTGCTCAGGAAGGAAAAGCCTATCAACTCGGCCCCATGGTGTTCTTTGATATTGTCCTAATCTTAAGCAACAAGGGGACGGCTACAGGAAATGCTACTATCACCGGATTTCCTTTGGCAGCAGCTGCAACCTACTTCAATAACTTTGCAGCTTTTTCAAGTAACGTTTCCTTTCCCGTGTTGGCCGAAAGTCCTGTGTTTCTCCAAATCACTCCTGGCGCAACGACCGGAAGTTTGATTTGCGGAGGAACTGCGACAGCTCAACAGAACATAACAAACACCCAATTTACTAATACCTCGGACTTATATTGTTCAGGTTTTTATTTCGCATTTTAGAGGTTACACATGAAATACATTTTAGCGTTATTGTGCATCGGCAGTTGTACACCAGGTCAAATCGAGATCTTTGAAGAGGCTGCTGAGAGCGAGCTTCAGATCGTCGAAAGAGTCATAGAAAAAGAATCGGGTGTAACCACTGTTCCTAAAAAATGAAATGGAACCCGGCAACCCTTCTTAAATTCTAAGCCTTCTTTTTTTTAACTAGGCAATCCACTTTTGGTTTGTCTTAATCTTTCTTCCACAAATTCTTGCATTTTCTTTTTTTCTTCCCAAGCTTTTTTTGCCTTTTGTTCCTGATAATGCTTTTTTGCCTTCCTGCGTTCCCTCAGATATTCTTCTTGGTCTTGACGGGCGAAATCCCCCAGCCTCCCGATAATGTATGCGTCTAATTCGCCCTGTAGTCGATTATTAACCATCCAAATAGCGTCCGATAGCTTTCTGACAAACAAATCGATCCTGGAGGCTTCTAGGCATGTTTTACAGTATTCCTCCCAGGAATGGATAACCTCTGTTTCTATATCTAGTTCCCCGTTATTCGGGAATTCCTGTTTGTCTAAAATCTACTTCTCCAAATGCAAGGAATGTATTTCGTCTATCAAATATTCTACTGTGGGCTCGTTTACCTAACTTGTCCCAAATCTCTTGACTCGTCAAGTTGCTTGTTATCACTGTGGGTAGTCTACTTGCATATCGCACATCAATAAATTTTAAAAGGACATCTTTTTTCCATTCGCTGGTTGTTGTGCTTCCTAGGTCATCCATAATTACCAGATGATCGTCACTAAGAGCCTCCACAGCTTGCTCAAAGGTTCCTAACATGTCGAAGCTTGCCTTTATCTTGCTTATAAACTGAGACTCATTCCAATGCCTTCTATATAGCATTTGAGGGGTAGGTTTCATATCGTTCATTAAGGCGTGGCAAAAGTGAGTCTTTCCACATCCCGGACAACCTAAGTAAACTAAAAAATCTTTTGGATTTTTTACCCATTCGTTCACTAAGGACTGTTCAAGTACTCCGAGAAAAGTTTTTGCGAGTGTTGCACTCTCAAAGCGATTTCCTCTGGCGTAAGGACTTTCACGGGAGGCATTTGTGTTGTAGGGGAACATTTTTTTTCCTTTGATTGTAATTTATCTAGATTTTTTTTCTTTCTGAGGTTCGCTATAGTTCCCTCTATAAATCGCCAAGCATCATTTACCTTCCCAGAGTATTTAGTCAAGATTTCCCAGGCTTCTTCGATTTCAGGCAGTGACCAATCCATTTTCTTTTGAATTGCAGATCGGATGATTTCATCTTTTTCAACTCTTAGGCTTTCCCCGTTAGTCTTTTTTTTATCAAGATTTTTTTGAGATCCCGGAATCGGGGCTACAGCCCCTTCCGGACAAACAGTTTCTTTTTTTAGTTCTTCTTCAATACTTGGTATAGGATCATTACTTAGTAGTCCCGGATTTCCCGCGTCCGGAAGTCCCGCGTCCGGAAAATCCCGGTGCGGTAACCTTTTTTTGAATTCCTCTGGCAATTCGTTGATTTCATAATCTACAGTTTGGAACTTACCATTAATATTATTTTGAATTCTTTTACAATATCCATGTTCTATTAATTCTTTTAATGCTGAGTAAATGGCATCTTCTCCTTCTTTCAGAACTGTAGCCAAGTGTGAAACATGAAAAGTCCAATCGTCTGGTTGACCCATACAAAAGGCCCACAGTCCTTTAGACTTCAATGAAATGTTAACGTCTTGAAGGCACGCTTTATACAGAGTGACGAAGTTGTTTTGTTTTTTTATTCTTACTACTGTCATGAGAGACTCCTATGATTGGAGCCCCGTGCCCTGCTAAAGATTCTTTTCCTCTTGTCCTTTATTTCAGGCTTTGAGTAAGATCACTGACGTTCGGTTATTTTAAAACGTCTGTCAGGATGTTAGCCTCGGGGTTCTTTAGCAGGGTCTACCGGGGCATTTTTATTTCTAGAGATTAACCATAAAATTCCATTTGTCGCAAATCCTTTCTTTCTGCTACCTTTTTTTCCTTTGTAACTAACCGTATCTCAACTTAATTACTAAAGGTGCCTATGTCCATCCAGACAAAAAACTATCAATTCAGTCTATTCGAAAATGAAAAAAGAAAGATCGATAATTTACATAAACTTGGAGAAGAAGAATTGTTAAAAAAAAGGGTCTTGACCCAGTTTTCTAACATAAATAACTTGAAAAAGGAAGCGACGGACAATCGAGAGTCAATTAATGCGCTTATAGAGCAATTAAAAGAAGATGGTCGAGAGTTTGTCTATGAAGAAAAGCCATCTACAGGATTACGCGGTCAAATTTCTTTGAACCAGCATCAGATTCATGAGCTTGTCGATATATTAGATCATCAGAGAAAAATGATCGAGCAGTTAACAGACTTTGTCTTGGAGAAATAAATTTATCTATCAAAATTTTATTGTCGGATGAAAAAACCCCCGAGGAATGATTCTCAGGGGCCTAGGAGGAGCGAAATGGAAAATGTAATTATTTAAATACCACGAACAGTCCATTTAATGTAAGGCTCTTTTCGGTAATCTTCCAAGGGTATGGAATATTCTTCAAAGGCTCTCTTATAATCTATGGAGCCTTTGCACGTGCTTTTGGTTAGCGTTATCCCACCACCCCTACAGTTCCTTCCCTGGGCAAGTTGTTTCATCTCCTCCTTGATGTCATCCATTTCTTTTGAAAAATGACTGATTTCCTTTAGGCGATTGCAGAGAAGTTGCCACCTGGGGTTGGTGGTCATCTCATAATAATCCTTTTCTGTGAGGGGAGGGGGCATTTGTTGTATGACCATTTCCCAGAACTCTTTCTCTTTTGGAAATAGTTCATTTTTTATGAAATCGACATTTCTTTCTTGTGCGATTATATAACCGTCATCTTCCATCGGGTCATAACTAAAATAATCGTTTACTTCAAGATGTTGTACTACCTGGAACTGGTGCTGCATCTGAATAACATATTTAGGCGTTATGACGTTGTCCGCAGCCTTCCTGTGATCGGCTTGTCCCGGTACTTTGATCTCAACAGCTCGCGTGCCATCTTCGGTAATACCGTCAAAGGAAGCCTTTATCCAGCAATGGGTGGGGCTCTCCATGTTCCTAGGACGGACTACAAGGCCCGTCTTACGCATGTAACATCTGCGGGCTGCCTCCTCATAGGTTCGCCCCCGTTGCATGGCTGCATTATCAATTTGTTGCTCTCCAAAGACCTTATCTTCCCAGGTTTGATAGGGAGTGCGCCAAGGAGATTGACCCATAATGGAGGCAGCATCACTGCTGCCTATGCCTTTGCGTCTCCACGCGATCCACTGTTCATGGCTCATGTCATTAAGCGACTGTACAAACATTGAGATCCTCCCTGCCAGCTAGCATGTCTACAAATGGATCTTTTCCCTCGTAGAGGGCGCATAGATTAATTGGAACTGCTTCTAGTGCATCCCTTGCTTCTTCGGGGGCCTTATGGGGTTGAGACGGTCTTAAAATGTATCTTGTTTCTTTTTCTTCGCCGTGTTTTGAGACAAATATATCATACAGTAGTGGCGATCCCTTATTCTTGGCCAGTGCTTCGAGAGCATTTTTGATATGTCGCTGAGAAAATGACCAGATTTGGAGTGCCTGTAGTTCATAATTCCAAATGACCATAGCAGTAAATTCTTTCAATGGCTTCTTTGGATTTGGTGCAATTCTAGGTTTTTCTCGAGCTCGGAATCTAGCTGGCTTATTATCGTCCAGCCAATTTTCCCATCCAACTATTGGAGAGCTCATTATTCTAATTCTTGTTTCATCTCCTTGATCCATTTTATTTGGTTTAAAATAGTCGTTATTGCCCATGTATTTGTTTTCTTCTGGAAAAAATGACATAATTATGTTTCCTTTTTGTTTGTTGTTGTTTAAACGCCTAGAATTTCATAGTCTTCTAGATTAAAAAATATATTTGCTGCTTCATGTTTATCTAAAATATCTTCCGGATTTAGTGTCATGTACCATTCTAAAAATTGCTCAAACGTTGACTCTTTAAATAGTTCGATCATATAGCAAAATCCTCTCGACAAGAGGCTTCAAACTCTTCTTTTTCTTCAAGCCATGTATCAAAATCCATACATGAGCAACCATCTTCCTCGAGGTCGCACTTGCACTCAGTTTCGAGGTATTCCGCGTAATAATCCTGCAGGACTTCCAAATCTATCTTATATAGCATCTTTACACTCCATTTCATGTTTTAGAGTGATATCATTAATTTGATTATTGTGGTAGGCAGCTCTCTGCATATCTAGGACAGCCTCACGGAGAGATTGTTGCGCAGTCTCTAGACTGTATTTGAGTTCTACTAGGTGATAAAGAACTTCTTGTTCGTAATCGGACAAGACAGTACTATTTTTGACGATAGACATTCGATGTTCCTTTTTGTTGGGACTCCTAGAGGGCTGAATCTCTAGGAGTCTTTTTAGTTTATTCCTTGTTATTTTTCGGCATCAGATCTACTAAAGAGCACCCAAGCCCCTTGCAAATCCTTATCATCATCGATAGAGTGGGATTTGTTTCCCCCCTTTCAATGTGCCCGATATAAGTTCTATGGGTTTCTGTTAATTTCCCCAATTCTTCCTGAGTCAGATCTATTGATCTACGTCGATTTCTTACCATTTTACCAAATTCTTTCATCCAAGGGTCGTTTTCAGTCATGATCTCCTCTAAATGTCACTTACTATACTTCATTTTGCCCATTTAAGTACACATCAAACATTTTTTCAGGACAAGAAAAATAATTCTTTCAAATAATTCCTTCAAGATTTATCAAAAGATAAAAGTGGAGGAATTTATATAATGAAAGTTGAGTTGACAATACCGTATGACCCCGTCCCCTGGGCATCTCCGAGGCTATCTAAAAATCGCTGCTGGGATCCCAGAGAAGCGGACAAACGAGCCTTTAGGTTTCTTCTACGCCAACAATACGATGCCAGCCCGTATGAAAAGTATGTAGCAATTACTTTCTACTATGCTTTTGCCCCTCCTGCTTCTGCCTCGCTGAAGAAGCGTTGCAAAATGCTTTCCGGAGAGATCAGACCCACTAAATGCGATTGCACTAATTTACAAAAGCTTTATGAAGATTGCCTAAAGGGAATAGTCATTAAAGATGATAGGCAAGTATGCATGGTCTCTTCCTACAAATGTTATGAGGAGAAGGCTCATGTAGATATCATTGTACAAGATCTTAAAGAATATTTTATCGAACATGAAAAGGGGTTAGCAGATGCCGCTCAAAAAGGGTAAAAGTAAGAAAGTTATATCGGAAAATATCCGCACAGAGATGCACGAAGGAAAGCCACAAAAACAGGCTATTGCCATAGCAATGAGCAAAGCCGGCAAAAGCAGGAAGAAAAAATGACCATACCAAGAATAAGAGAAGC